>Ga0306867_1000917_pt1 | contig 15077 bp, 15 predicted proteins | sample AntRauTorckE6831_FD_190432 | JGI IMG/M metagenome (GOLD analysis project Ga0306867, IMG submission 190432) | Saline lake microbial communities from Rauer Islands, Antarctica - Metagenome Torckler E6 #831 (v2) (version 2) | ecosystem: Environmental > Aquatic > Non-marine Saline and Alkaline >... | reverse complement strand
GCATTCCGAGGTTCGAGCTGTCGATGAAGCTCAACTGCGAGCGGTCGGCGATCCCTTGAATCGGCTGTATGCCTGCCGGAAGGCCTGAACTGTCCGCGATGCTCAGCGACCAGTTCGGCAGTAGACCACCGAGCAACCTGTCTCCCGTGACATCGGCGAAGTCCTGCGGCCGGCCGCTGCCCTGCACATCGGACCACGTGATGCTGAGGCTGCCGGCAGTGACGGTGACAGAGACCTCGTTCGATCGACCAGCGAACGGGGCCGGCGTGTTGTTCGTGAGGATCGGCAGCGCCGCGAAGACATAGCTGGCATTGTCTGCCGGGAAATCGAACGTGAACGTAGGCTCGGCGGCTCCGATCGCGAACCAGTTCGTGTTGCTCGCTTCGCGATAGTAGATCACCGCATGGCTGTAGGCTGGCGAGGTATCGACTTCGGTCACCGTTGCCGTCAGCCGCGTAACTGCGCCGTCGGCGACGGCGGTGTAGGCCTCCGCGATCTCCAGGCTGATCGACTCTGCGGCCGCGATGTCCTCGTCAGAGACGTCAGGCACTGCAACCGCGCTCGGGGGCATGAACTGGACGCGCGTGGCCGCAAAGGTCGCATCGACACCCGACGAGCTCGACAGGTCCAGCGTGAAGCGATCCTCGGGCACGGTCTGGCCGTAGAAGATTTTCGTTGACGGATCGATCAGGCGCGTGGGGAGGGGCGTGAAGTCGCCTGACGGCAGCGGGCTCGCGCCGTACTCGGCGACGACGAGGCCGCCGACGGAGCCCGGTGCGGGATTCAGGCGCCCGTCGATAACCATCAGGATGCCGCCTGGCGCACCGCCCGCGCCTGCACCTGCATGAGCCGGGAAGCGGTCCCCGGCATCGTAGGCGCCGAGCGCGCCGTCATCGCCGCTCGAGGTGATGCGCCCGGAGGCCCCAAAGGCGATGCCTCGGGTGATCAGTGCCAGACCGGCGCCGCCGGCACCGCCTGTGCCGCCGCGGTTGAACTCCACTTCGTTCGGCGCGGGACGCGTGTCGGAGAAGTAGCGCAGGCCCCCGGGGCCGCCACCGGTGCCGCGCAGATCGTCGGGCAGGCCGACTACCTGGCCGCCCTCGACGCGCAAGTTGAACAGCGGAAGCACGTCGTAGGCGCCCACGGTCACCGGGGCAGGAACGGACTGAATGAAGCCGTAGAAGCCGACGCCCTCGTTCTCCTGACGCAGCCGCTCGATGATTCCGCCGTGGGCCTGCGTCGCGCCGAAGCCGCCAGCGTTGCCGCTCTGGAACGTGATGTCGACGGGGGTGTTCTGCTTCGGGAAGAAGGGGATGATGGTGCTGATCGTGTCGCTGACGCCCGCCAGGCCCTCGCCACTGCCGTCGAGATCGCCGTTGATGGTCAGCACGCCGCGAATGCGGAGCTGCACGTTCTGCTCGTAGCTGAGCGTGACGCCGGCAGCGACGGTGACGTCCTTGCTCGCGTAGTAGATCGCCCCGGTGTTGCGCAGTGAGGCGTTACCGGTGAGCGTCAGGTCTGCACCGATCTCGTAGTGATCGCCCTCGTCAGTGACGCCGGTCAGCCCTGCGATGTTGGTCCCGGACGCGACGAACCAGGCGTCGGGGATGGTCTCGTCATCGGTGAGGGGCTGGAGGGGCGCGGCGGACTGGCTGCTCGCCTCCACCGCGAGCGTGACCGTGTTCTTCTGCCAGTCGATCTGGACGCCCTGCACCTCGAACGGCCGGTCCAGGCTGATGGACTGGCCAGTCCAGTCCCGGGCGTGGCTGGTGAGGATGCGCACGATGTCGCCGGGTTCGATGCCGGCCTGCGAGCCGTGGAGCCGTACGGAACTGCGGATCGGCGGGCCGGACGTGCGGTCGAACTGCTGCTGCAGGATGCCGACCACCACGTCCTTGCTCTGCCGAGAGCCGTGCAGGCCCCGCGCCTCGATCACCTTGCGCTTGCGCAGACCCCAGAGCGCGATCGACGTGGCGTCGCGCACGATGACGTTGCGGGTCAGGTCGTCGCCGACAGTGTTCCACTTTACGTCGAGCTCGTTCGCGATGTCGTCGCCGGCGAATTCCAGATCCGGCGCGGCCAGCAATAGCGAGTCGTCCACGGTGACGACTGCCGCGGCGCCCTGCACGATCCTGCGCAGACGACGCATGCCGAGCTGTCCATCCGCGAGCACCGGCTGGAACAGGCCCAGCGGGCGCAGAATCTCCTGCTCGACGAAGCGCTTCACGTCCTGCTTACCGGGGTCCACGAAGCGCAGCGAGACGCCTGCCGTGTCGTCATCGGGAGCGTAGACGTCCAGCCCGATGCCGGTGTAGTCGGTGAGCTTCACGCTGTCCGCGCCCATGCCGGCGTTCCAGCCATCGGGCATGGTGCCGGCCTGACCGATCAGAATGCCGGTCTGCAGCGCGTAGGCGAGCTTGGGGGCCGGCATCTCGAGATAGACGATTTCGCGGACCTTCTTCCCCTTGTCCGGCGAAGTGGCCGCGGCCTCGTCGGTGGTGTGCGCTGCGGCGCGCGTGCCCAGCACGCCGCGGACGCAGTTGGTGTACGTGGTAGCGGTGGCGTCCTCCGCGAGCGTGCGGATGATCTCGTCGTCGATCTCGAAGTAGATCACGCCCTCGGTGTCCGGCGCGTCCGAGAACGAGGCGCCGTGATCCAGGCCCTCGAACAGCGTCGCGTCGATGACGGGGATCGTGGTGTCGGTGTCGCTGATGTTCGCCGCGAGCCGGGTCTCCAGCGGGTCGAGCGCATCGACGCGCTCCTCGCGCTGGACGTCGCGGCAGCTGAATGCGTAGCTCGTGCCGCCCCGACTCGCCTTGCAGGAAACGAGGATCTGCGTCGTAACCAGCTCGTAGGCCGAGAACGGGGCACGGCGGTCGCCGAGGTAGAAGCGGACGCGCTTGCCAAGCGCCCCGCGCTGCTCCGTAAGCAACTGCGTGCGCAGCCCGTCCGAAAGGCCCTGATTCGTGTCCACCGCATCGAACGACAGGGAGCCGATCTCCGCGCGGCCATCGAGCGGATACAGGCGCTGCGAGACGTTGCTTACGCTGTTGACGAGGCCGTCGAGGACGGTACCGGTGCCGGGCACCACGTCGGGATGCGAGACAACCCAGAGCACCACGCCGTCGGCGACATCGATGCGGATGGCGTAGCGCCGCTCCTTGGTCGAGCTGGCGTTGTAGGCGCCGAGGATCTTGTTGAAGACTCTCATGCGGCAGGCTGAACGCGCATGCGTACGGAGTACGTGTAAGCATCCAGCATGCCGATGCGGCGCCGGCGGTGGCGCTGAGACACAAGCTTCACCTGGTACTCGTCCACGGCGGTTCCATCCGTTGCTTCAGGGTCGAAAGTGAACACCTCGCCGCCTGCCACGGACGCAAGAAACTCCCGAAACTCTGCGAGGCGGGTGGCGGTCTCGATGAAATCAGTGCTCACGTCCCAGAAGACATCGATGCGCTGGAAGTCCGTTTCCATGGAACCGTCGAGCGAAGTGGTAGTCTCGGACTCGATGGACTCGTCTTGGTCGATTGCGGCACCATCGATCACGTAGTCGTACTCGTTCTCGACCGAATGACCCGATGCTAGGCGCCGCTTCGCGGTGTAGGTGAATCGCACAGGGAGCTACCTCATGATCAATCGCTTTGTCGCCGCGGTTCTGCTGTCCATGGCATCGATGGCGTCGCACGCATGCCTAGAGTACCGCGTTGCGGTACTCCCATACGACGCGGAGCTGACCGAGGCGCAACTGAGCGCCGCGACGACGTCTATGTTCAGGAAGGCGGAACAAGTGCAGAACCCGTGGGAAACGCCCGCGGACGGTTCCTGGATTCACGCACGGCACACCGATTATCTGACCCAGATGGGCGCGGAGGGGTGGCGCCTCGCGCATGTGAGCGAGACGCAGCTCGGGATCCTCCACTACCTGGAGCGGTCCTGCGATCAGGCGCCCTGACGAATGTCGATGGCCTGGCGGCTATCGGGGTCGATCATCACGACGTCTCCCTCAGCGGTCAGCACCCTGAGACGGCGAGCCATGGCCATGGCGATCTCGTCGCCGCCGTCCGCGACGATCTCCAGACGCATGACGCTCGAAGCAGCGTTCTGAGTGGACTCCTGCACCTGAGTCGCGGGGTTCGGCGGGAGCTGAGGCGGCGCCCCACCACCGAAGCCGCCTCCGAACCCGCCGCCGATCGACCCGCCGCCACCACCTCCGCTTCCGACGCCGGCGCCCTGGGCGATACCGGTGGCGGCGATCAGTCCCGCGCTGATGGCAGAGTGCGCGACCATCTTGGCTGCGATGGCTTCCCCAGCCGGGAACGGGATCGTGGCGCGCGCGAGCATGGCTGCTTCCTGGCCTCGGATCAGCACGTTCGCGATCGCCTGGCCTTTCGTGATCGCGAGCAGTGCCAGCGCAGCGCCTTTCGATTCACCAGCGAACATCTGGAGCAGTCCGACCGCCTGCTGCGCTGCCGATTTCTTGAAGCCGATGAGGGTCTGCTGGAGCTGCTGCTCGGTGGCGGCCTGCTGCTGCGCTGACTGCTGCGCGATCTTCGCGATGCGCGCTTCGCTGGCGGCGACCGCGTTCTCCTTTGCCTCGCGGAACTGGTCCTCCAGCTCCTTAGTCATCGCGTTGTTGTCGATGAGCATCTGCCGGTCGGTTTCGATCTCCTCCAGTTGCCGGTCGCGCCGGAACTGCTCGAGCTCCAGCCGCCGATCCTCGTCACCGAGACGCATCTCGTGGAGCCGGTCGAACATCTGCTGCGCGGCCTCGATCCGGGCGTCCGCGTCGAACTCCGGTCCGGATGGCGCGTCGGGCATCCGTCTGGGTTCGACGCCCGGCAACGTGATGGGCTGCAGGCCGGGGTCCGTGACGCGACGCGATCGCTCGAGCAGTCCCTCCAGCGTCTGGATATCGGATCGAGTCTCCTCGATCAGCGGGTTCAGCGTGCTGTCACGCCGGCCGCGGCGCGGACCGCTCTCAAGCCGATCCAGCCGCTCACGAAGCGCAACGAGTGTCGCCTCCAGCGCAGGTGTGTTGCCGAGGAAGTCCTTCAGCTCGTCGCCGAGCGCCTTCGCGTCCTCCTGCAGGGCAGACAGCCGACCCGCGCGGCGCGCGCCACGCGAACCCCGGCCTTTCGCGCCCTCCTGGCCCTCCAGCGTCTCGATCCGGTCGTTGACCGTGTCCATGTCCGACAGGACGTCGAGGACGTTGCGGCTGCCCGCAGCCAGGCGGGAGGTCAGCCCATCCAGCGCCGAGATCGCCGCGCGCACCTGGCCCTCGATCAGCTCGCCGAGGCCCTGGCCGGAGATTTGCCGGAACAGTCCGTCCCATGAGTCGCCGAGGTTGCTGATTGCGCCATCCAGGGTGTCGGTGCGCTCCGCCATCGCCCCGGCGAACTCGGTCTCGCCCAGGCCGATCAAGAACTCCTCGATCGCCGCGGCCTCGTTGGCGACCCTCGTCGTGATGCCCCGGAACGTGAATGCGATCGTGTCGCCTTCGTTCTTCGCGCGGATCCCGAACTCTTTCAGGCGCTCGAACTCGGCGGTAGCCGCGTCGGCGACCGCCTCGATCATCTGGTCCAGGTCCTTGCCCATGGCCGACGCCGTGTCGCCATAGGAGCGCATGGCGCGCTCGGAGGGGGTGAGCCCGAGGTTCGTCAGCTTCACGAACGCCTCGATCGACTGCTCGAGGGCGAACGGGGTCTGAGCCGCGAAGCGCTCCAGCTGATCGAACGCAACAGCCGCCGCGCCGACGCTGCCCGTGGCCGTGCGCAACTGCGCGTTGAGGATGTCGGTCTGGCGGGTGATGTCCACCAGCTGACGGGCAAGCTGCGCGCCGCCGAAGCCGGCACCGAACGCCAATGCGATGCTGCCGGCACGCTTCGCGACGGCGCCCAGCCGCGACTCGACCTTGTTGAGCACGGCCTTTGTGCGATCGTCGGCCGTGAGGAGGAATCTAGCCTCTGTTGATCTGGCCATCGATCACATCCATTGCTTCAACGAATCGGGCGGGCTGATCCAGGATGCCGCCCGCGTAGGGCAGAAAGCCGGACTTGTAGTGCCGGTAGAGCCGGATAAACTCCCAGCTCGCGGGGCTAACCAACTGGCGCAGGCAGCGGTTGGTCTCGATCACGCCGGGGATCTTCCACTTCGCGTGCTGCTCCGAGAAGCCGGGCGCGACCCCATCGACGCACGTGCAGTTACCGCAGTCGAAATCCTTCAGATTCTGCGCTACTTCGACTGCGATTCGGAGTTTCCCAGCGGGGACTCCTCGGCATCCTTGGCGCCGGATGGGAGAACGGAGATCATGAATATCTCGTTCACCAGCGCGCCTGCGTAGTCAGGCGTCAGCACGTCCAGCACGTCCGCCGAGAACGGGACAGGGGTGCCGTTGGCGTCCTCGATGCCCTCCCAGCCCAGCAGGCCGGCCTTCAGGAAGCGCACCTGCTGCTCGCCAGACACGCGCGAGACGGACCGTGCGTCCGCCAGGGCGTGCGTCAGGTCGATCTTTTCGCTCAGCTTCAGCGGTCGGATGTGAAACTTCTCCGGCTGGTCCTCGAACGGTTGGAACCAACGCGGGGTGAGGCCGGTATCGACTCTCATGGGCTCTCCGATCAGGTGAACAGCAGGGTGGCTTCGTCGTCGCCGGAGCTCTCCGCGGCGCCGTAGGTGAGGTCGATCGTCCGGATGCCATCGCGATCACCTCGCGACATCTCGCGATAGGACACCGCAGGGTGATTGAGCGCCCAGCGGTTGCCGGCGGTGTCGCCGATCGAGCCGGTTGCAACCGCCATCGCCGCGCCGGATCGCCATTTGCCGACCCAGTCCTCCGTGGCGACGGGCTCCATCTCCGGGTCGATCGTGCCCACGACGTCACGGCCGGTGATCCGGATCGCGGCGTAGCCATCTGCAGCGTTGACCGAAGGCGGCATGGACACCTGGTTCTGCAGGTCCATGGTGAGATTGCTGACCACACCAGCGTGGCTGTCGATCACGAACGTGGCGTCGACCATGACCGGCGGGATGACGGTCGAGAACACGCCCTCGATGATCGCCGCATCGGTCGGTCCGGCGATGTGCCCGATCATGTTGAAGGACAGAACACCGTGCTTGCCGGCCTCGGCCGCCATGCTCAAGTTGCCCCGGCACCCGGTCAGGGCGTAGAGCGTGCCGTCCTCGTAGAACTTGATCGTGCAGGACTCGATGCCGCTGCTCACGGGAGCATAGGAGACCGACGTGGACGCGGTGATGGTCTCGTCCAGGCCGCAGGCGCGCAGCAGGTCGCCGAACTCCGGGGCGGTGCCGGCCGTGCCGGAACCAGCGATGGGCACGTCGAACGAGATCGCCGCGAGCGAGCCGCCGTAGATGTGTTTGAGCGTGCCGAGCGACCCCCTGTGCGCGGGACGCTCGTGCATGCGAGCGCCCTCGGACAGATTCAGCTCGATGTTCTCGGCACGGACGACATCGTTCACGCCGGGCTCGGAGTCGGTCCCGTAGGTGTCCTCGATCTTGACCGTGAGAAGGCTACGCTTCACCAGCATCGGAATGCTCCTTCGTCTCAGGGGCCTTCGGCTGTGGCGCCTTCGGCGGATTGTTCTGCTTCTGCCCGCCCTTCCGGGTTCGGACAGCCTTCCGGGTTTTTTCGATCATGCTGCAGTCTCCAGGCTGGCGACAGTGGTTCGCAGATGGACGCGCCAGCTCGTGCGCACGGCTGCTGCGATCAGGTCCGCCGGCTCGGTCTCCGGCTCATCCATGCCCAGCGCGTCGAGCTGGATCACACCCGCTACGCCGAGCGTGTAGTCGTCCTGCAAGCGCTCGTGGACTTGGGCGTAGATGCGCATCATCGCGTCAAGCCAATCGTCAGTGCGTGCGTTTACGTGGATGTCCACGTAGACGTCCTGGATCCAGTCGAGCCGGCTGTATACCGTCTGCCCCTCATCGGAGGGTGTCGCGACCGGGCCGAGACGAACGTTGACCCAGGTCGTCGGAACCGATGCGTCAGGAAGGGGACGGCGATCGATGGTCATCGGGCGCACGCGGTGTCGGTAGACCCGATCCGCGGCATCCGTGTTCACGCCGATCGCGAGAACGAACGCCTCGAGGACGGTCTGGAAGCGGTTCACGGGTACACCTCGCGATCGTGCTCAAGGATGACGTCGACCTCGCCGTCCGCGTCCCTCTGGAAGTCGACGATCACGTACTCGCCGTCAGAGCGGACGATCAGGTCGCCGATGCGCATCCCCGACGCGTCTGCCTCCTTCGCCTCGATCCAGGTCTGAAGCGAGGACTGCATCGAGCCGCCTACGTCGGACTCGACCCACTCGCGGCGGAAGATCGCCGCGATTTCGCTCTCGGTGCCCGCGGCTGACCGATGAACGACAGTCCCCCCAAGCGCATCGATTATCGTGGCGGTCACAGTGACCGCGTCGTCCTCGAAGGTCATGGCAGGATCTCGAATAGATGGGGGCCGAAGCCCCCGGTCGATCAGGCCACCGTGTTGGGGCCGACGTTCAGCTTCACCTTCACGAGCTCGCCGGCGGCCGAGGCCGTCTTGGTCTCCATCGAGATGCAGCCGAGGCTCAGGTCACCGGTTGCCGCGGTCGCCGAAGCGTCGTCCGCGTAGCCCGCGCCGCTGTTCGCGGACACGTCCCACACGATCGGCTGCCCCGTGACGAAAGCCGCGCCGTTCACTGCCGGAAGTTCATAGACGCCGGCGATTGCCACCGGGCCGACTGCGCCGTTGGCAATGTCGGTCACTGCGACGCCGAGCAGGCGGCCCACCACGACCGGCTGGCCTGCGGTGAGCGCCGAACCGGCGGTGACGCTGATGACGTTCCCGTCCTGCGCATACTTGGAATTGGACATCTCGTGTACTCCTGAGTTTCTGTTGCGGGTGAGGCGGGCCGCCGCTATGGATGCCCGCCGTTCAGATCGTCAGATCAGTCACCCGGGTCCTTGTAGAGGCCGCGGTGATCGAGCGCCTTCGCCGCGGCATCGATGCGGACCTTGAAGCTCACACCGTCCGACGTGAACGCGTCCACGCGCTCCATGTACGGGGCGTCTACCCCATCCAGGAAGGCGATCTCGATCGTGTCGAACCGAGACGGGTCTGCAGCCATGTACCAGGCTGCGGGGTCGTCCGAGTCGAAGCGCGAGTCCGCGAGAATCTCGAACGTGCCGGCCACGTAGTTTGGCCGCCGGCTGTTGTTCTGGCTGGCAGCGATCTCGGTCTGCGAATCGCGGACGACGCTGGCGATACCCTCGAGAGCGACCGGACCGATCCAGTAGCGCGGGGGGATGTTTAGGCGGCCGTTGCCGCTGGCATCGGTCTGCGTGCGCATTGCAACCCGCCCTGCGTCGATCGTGGCGGTCGAGGGAACGGCGCCCGCGCTCGCCAGGTTCGAGTGGCCGCCGTCGAACAGAGCGATGCCGTCAGCCATGTTGGCATTGGCGGTGAGCACGGCGGCGAACAGGTCGCCGACCTTGCGGCGCGCCGCGCGGCCCATCGTCTCCGGGACCCGCGTGAACGCATCCAGGTCGTCGTTGATGATCGCCTGACGGTTGATCGAGAACAGCTTGCCGAACGTGGCCAGCACGATGTCCTCGCCGTAGTCGCCGATGTCGCCCTGCGTGTACTCGCCGGACGGCTTCACTTCCTCCAGGTCAGAGAACTCGGTCATGCCGACCCGCTTGGCGGTCTTGAAGTCCACGAGGGACCCGATGCGGGCCGCCATGGGATAAATCTCGACCTGGTTCTCGTAGCCCATCAGCATCGACTTGTTCGCCACGTCGGCGAGCAGCGAGTCAAAGGACGACTGCGAGTGACGGAACGCAGTGTTCACGATCTGAGTTCGATCCATTCCGGACATCGAAACACCGCCGAGCGACAAGCTGTGCCGCGCCAGATCGAACAGCGAGAACGCCCGGAACTCGTTCGACTGATCGTCGCGCTGACCGAATCCGGCACGAGCCACGAGCGCCTTGAATGCGCCGTTCCGGAACTTGTCGATCGCGTCCTCGATGATCACGGCACCGCCCACGGGGCCGGGCTCGGGCTGGGTGCGGGCCTTGGCCAGCGCCTCGATCACGACGTCCTTGGCGGCCTCCACGGTGACGTCCTTGAGGATGCAGTTCGTCATCGAGTCCTTCATGCCCTCGATATAGAAGTGGGGCTCGAACAACGCACGGATGCCGTCACGGCGGGCGCGTTCTTCGCCCTTTGCTGCCTCGACGGCATTGGTGATCGCCGCCTGATTCGTTTCGGGGTCCATAGGACCTCCTTTCTGGTGATCGGCGGCGTCCGCCGAGTTGCTGGAAACCGGCGCGGAGGCCGGGCTAGAACTGCCAGCGGATGCCGGCGGTGCTTCGGTCGGCGGTTCGCCGGCCTTCAGTTGCTCTGGGAGCGAGCCGAACTTGCCCTGGAGGTCGAACTGGCGTGCGCACGCAGCTACGTCTACCTCGGGAGCGTCTAGAATCACGTCGATCAGGCCCATCGCCAGAGCCTCGTCGGCGGTTAGCCACGTCTCCTCGTCCATCATGCGGACCAGATTTTCCTCGTCGACATTCGCGCGCGTGAGGTAGATCGAGATCAGCTGAGCTTTCACCTTGTCCAGCAGGTCGGCATGCTTGCGCATGTCGGCCGCGTCACCGAATGCGCCAGAAGCGGGGTTGTGAATCATCATCAGTGCGTTTGGCGCCATGGCGATCTGATCGCCCGCGAGAGCAATCACCGATGCCATGCTTGCCGCTATGCCGTCGATGTAGACGTCGACGCGGCCTTGGTGCGCCTTGAGCGTGTTGTAGATCGCCAGGCCGTCGAACACCGAGCCACCAGGCGAGTTGATGTGCAGATCGATCGCCTCGCCCTCGTGGTCCTTCAGAGAGTCGACGAACTGCTGAGCGGTGACGCCCCACGCGCCGATCTCGTCGTAGATGTAGACGGCGAGGGCCTGCAGCATTGCGCTGATCGAGAACCACGATTTCTTTCCGTCACGCATCGTCTTCTTCCTCTGCTTGGACCGAATTCGTTGATGGCTGCTCGCCGAGCTGGGCAGCCTCCATCTCGCGCTGCCGCGCGACCTCCCGGGGATCACGGCCCCGGGCACGCATGACCGCGGAGCGAGTCGTCAGCCCCAGAGCGAGCTCCTTCTCGATGCCAGCCATTTCCTTGTTCGGATCAACCCAGGGCATCGCAGGACGGCTGAAATCGCAGTCGCGAAGCGATACGGGGTCGATATCGGACATCATTCGAAGCAGGTCGCGATTCCCGATCACAGCGGCATCGAGAAATGCGTGCCACTTCGGCATTTCGAGGCGCGAGACAACCCAGGACCATACGATGCCGTAGTGCGCGTGCTGTTCGACGAGCTCCTGGCGCTGTGCGCTATACGTGCCGTTGTAGTTGCGACTCAGGCTTGAGTATGAAAGGCCGAGGCCGGAGGCCAAGGCTCGGAACTGATCCTGTCGGAACGGGATCAGCGCATTGTTCGGACGATTCGAAACGATCGACTGCATCTCCTCGCCAGGCTGGAGATCATCGATGACCATTCCCGGGACGAACTCGATTTCACGGTAGTCGTTGTCGGGATCGGACGGCGGCGTGTACATGTAGGGATCGCCCTTCTTGATCGAAACCGCCATCGCTGCGGCGACGCGGGCTGCGACACGCTCCGTCTCGTCGATTTCGTTGATGTCGCTGATTCGGCGCAGTGCTGCCGCAAACAGCGAGACTCCGCGCACCTGCCTGATCCGATCCTTCAGCGCGAGGTGTGACACGAACCGAGCTTCTATGCGGCGCGTGTCTTCGCTGTTCTGCAGGCGGACAGTGAAGTCCTCGTTGATTCGCCGCTTCAGGAGGTGGTAAGCAACCGGTCGGCTCCAATCGTTCAGCTCGATGCCCTGCTCTATCTTCCGTGCCGCGTCCTGGTACAGCGAAGGGCAGTATTCCGCCTCGATCAGCTCGTAGCTGTAGGGGACAATCGTTCCGTGCTGCAGGCCCGGGATGCGGTCGACCAGATGCTGTGCGAAGACCTCGCCGTCGCGCAGCGCTGATCGCACGGCAACGCGCTGCGCCGCGGGCTCGTCGAACTCCCACGTCACTTCAGGACGCCTCGCCCACTCCCGGTAGAGGTGCGAAAGCGTCTCGTTTAGCTCCTCGTGCAGATCGCCGTTGCGGAGCCGGATCTGCGGCTCAGGCTTGATCCCGGCGCCGACGACGTTGGCGACCATGGTCCCCAGCGCGCCGCGCGCGATGTCGCTGTTGTGCTCGAGGTGCCGAGCCTGTTCGCGAAGGCTGCGCGCTGCGTCGCCGACCGCCGCGTTCGGTCCACGGCTCTCGCGATCCGCACGGTGCTGACGCGTCTTGCGCGCTGCCTCGTAGACCGCGGTCATCGCGCGGGCGCGAAGCCGGCGCTCGGCGTACAGCGGGAACGTAGATGCTATCAAGCGATCCAGTCGGCTCATCATAACCGCGCCACGCCGAATCGTGAGCGCCGATCGCTACTCAAAGCTCGCTGCTCGAGCTCCGCCTCCACGCGCGACCAGTAGTTGATCTGACCCCGCACCTGGGCAGCGTCCGAACGGGTCAGCGTTCGGCCGTTCATCGAGAACGACTGGCCCGACGCAAGCGCAAGGTCGGCCGCGATCCACGCCTGGAGATTCGCGCGGACCGTGCCGAGGTTCAGGGTGGGCATTGCTACCTCCGAATCCAGGGCTGGCCGCGACGGCCGACCCAGTTCGATTTTCGTTGCGGCCGCGGCCGTGGTGTCGCTCGCTCGGGCGAAGGAGCCCTTTCCGGCTCGTTGAGCTTCGCGCCGAGGTGCTGCAGCGCGATGCGCAGCGCCGCGAACGCGTAGACCCTGCAGTCCAGCGCCTCGACCCGCGGGCGCGTTGCGTGCCACTCGAAGTAGCTGTGCCCGCGCGAGAACTTGCGCCGCTTCACCTCGCCGGCGAGCTGCGCGAAATACTCCTCGTCGTAGTCCTCGGCAATGGGCCAGTGGCAGTAGCCGGGTCCCGGCTCCTCGATAGCGAGGCGCTGGTAGATCGTGTCCTTGCCGGTGTCGGTGCCGAGCTCGGTCAGGTAGACGCGCTTCTGGGTCGGACGGCGCGGGAACGTGTGGATCGGCTTGCCACGCTGGCTGGAGCCCTTCACAGGGATCGCCCATCGCACGCCGGCGCGGATCGAGAACGCGTACACCTCGTCCGACAGGTATCCCGAGTCGATGCAGCCGCAGATCGGCGTCAGCCGCCGGCCGTCCTCGGTCTCGAACGTGCGGCGCAGCTGCTGCGCCAGGTTGATCCACGCTTGCGGCTTCGTCGGGTCCACGTAGAACCGCTGGTAGTCCAGCGACCACGACTCCTCGCCCTCGCCCCAGCCGACAAACTCGAACTCGAATCGATCAGCCTGAACGTCGCAGCCCCAGGTCACGACCTGAACTGAGGCCGGCGGGCGGTCGTAGTGCTCCCGCCTCCGGTAAAGCGGTGTCGCTTCGACGCGCTCCTCCGACTCCTGCCACGTCTCGCCGAGGGTCGTGTTCGTCCACGCCTTCAGCAGTTCCGTGTCGTCCATCGCCGCTTCGTGCTCTCGAGCGATCTCCGAGAGCCGCGTCCAGGGCGAGTAGAGCGCCGAGAGGTGGAATCCGGCGACACCGCGCGTCGCGCCTCGCGCCTCCCAGCGGCCCCGCGCGATCGACCGCCACCGCTGGCTGTCGCTCCAGAGCGTCCCGCATTGCTCGCAGACGTACTCTGCGCGATCACGCTCGCCCTTCGGCCAGACGACGTTCTTCCACAACAGGCGCTGCTCATGCCCGCAGTCGCTGCAAGCCACCAGGAATACGCGCTGGTCAGACTCGTTGTAGGCACGCTCGATCCGGCTTGACCCAGCTGTGCCTGGCGTCGAGACCATCACGATCTTGCGGTTCCAGAAGTTCGCGGTGCGCTTCCGAGCGAGCGTGATCGGGTCGCCCTCGGTGCCGGCCGACGCCGGGTAGCGGTCCGCCTCGTCTGCCAGCACCACTCGTATCGGGCGCGACGCCAGCGAGGCCGGCGAGTTCGCCCCGGCCATGGTGATTTGTCCGCCGGGGAACGACTTGTGCAGCATCGTGTTGCCGCTGTCCCGCGCCCTGGCGTCCTTGACGGTCCCGCGCAGCGCCGGGGTATCACGCAGCATCGGCGCCAACCGGTCCTTGCTGAACGCCTGCGCCATCTCCAGCGTCGGTTGCAGCAGCAGCAGCGGCGCCGGGTCTTGAGCAATGTGGAAGCCCAGGCAGTTCAGCAGGATCTCGGTCTTGCCGACCTGCGCCGATGACATCACCACGACCTCGGTGATGCTCGGATCGCTGATCGCATCCATGATCCCGCGCTGGTACTCCGCGCGTGCGGTGGTCCAAGTGCCGGGCTCGCTTGAGGCTTCTGCGCTCAGTCGGCGGTAATCGTCAGCCCACTCGCTCACCGTCAGCCGCGGTGGCGGCTTCATCGACCTCCGTGCCGTCTCCTGCAGCGCCCTGGTCAGGTGCGTCGTCGTAAGCCCCAGAGATTTCAGACAGGACGTCATGGATGCCGTCATCGATCACTTGCCTCACTTCGGGGAGCGTCTCCGACCGGTAGACCAGCGGCGCGAGCTTCGGGCCCAGCGCCAAGAGTCGAGCCCGCACGTTGCCGAGCATGTCGCCGACCGCGTCCGCCACGGCTTGGACGTCCACGACCTGGGATCGCGCCTTCGCCAGCTCGATCTCCTTCAGCGTGGCCTCGGCAACCTCTCGCCGCAGCCGTGCCTCGTCGATGCTGGTCGGGTCCTCGACGCTGTTGGCCCGGTCCTGCTGGCGCACCCAGGCCACGCACTCGTTCACGGCGAACAGCCAGGGCAGACCCTTCCGGCCTTGCTGCCGATACGGCATCCCGCGGGCGACTTTCTCCGTCACCGTGGGCGGCGTGATCTCGAGGATCCGGGCAATCTGCGTGCGGTTCGCCAAGAGCTCGGTGCCGAGCTGCTTCAGATCCCCCATTTCTGCACCGTTTTGTGATAAAAAAAAGTGGCCTTAGAAATTTTGTGTCTAGCTGAATTTCGCGAGCTTGCGACC
>Ga0306867_1000913_pt1 | contig 15156 bp, 7 predicted proteins | sample AntRauTorckE6831_FD_190432 | JGI IMG/M metagenome (GOLD analysis project Ga0306867, IMG submission 190432) | Saline lake microbial communities from Rauer Islands, Antarctica - Metagenome Torckler E6 #831 (v2) (version 2) | ecosystem: Environmental > Aquatic > Non-marine Saline and Alkaline >... | reverse complement strand
ACCGGGGTTAATCGTATTCTGGTCAGAGCCGGTCTTCCTTTGCTCGAGGCGGATTATCGCCCAGGAATCAGTAAACTGCGCGAAGTTGCCGGAGTGGATAAAGTTAGTGCCGGCGTGGTGGGATTTCGTCTTGCACCACGCCTCAATGCAGCTGGACGCCTTGCTGATGCAGCACGCGGAGTTGAACTGTTGCTGAGTGATGATACACAGGTTGCACTTAATATTGCCACCGAGTTGGATCATTGCAATCACGAGCGCCAGGAAATTGAAGAGGGGACCCTGCGGCATGCGATAGCGCGGATTGAAAAGGAAATGAACAGTTCAAGTTGCAGCATCGTTCTTGCAGATTCAAGCTGGCACTCCGGGGTGATAGGTATTGTTGCAAGCCGCCTGGTCGAGATGTATAACCGTCCCGTAATCCTGATTGCTATCGATCCGGAAAGCGAAGTGGGTAAAGGCTCCGGACGCTCTATCCACGGGTTTAACCTTTACCATGCACTGAAACACTGTGGTGCTTGGATGCAAGGGTACGGTGGGCATGAGTTTGCTGCGGGCTTAAGCATTGAGGTGCATAATATTGAGCCATTTGCCCATGCGCTGGAGGAGTACACCCACCAGGTTCTTAGCCCTGAGCAACTTATTCCCCGTACTACCTATGATCTGGAGCTTCCCCTCGATGATATCAGTGCCCAGCTGCATGAAGAGCTTCAAGCGCTGGCGCCGTTCGGGATGGGGAATCCCGAGCCGGTGTTTTTGTGCCGCAATCTTAAGGCGCAGCAGGCTGATATAGTGGGGGGAAAGCATCTGCGTTTCAGGGTGCAGCAGGGAGGCTACAGCCTGCCCTGCATCGCTTTTAGCCTCGCCCTAAAGTTGGAGATGTTACAAGGACGGGTTGATATTCTCTTTCAGGTTGATACCAATACCTGGCAGGGGAGAACATCCCTACAGCTTAAAGTGAAGGATATTCGTTCCACGGCAGAATCCTGATGTGAAAAGTACCTGCCCAGGCAAATAGGGCGCACTTTTATCAAGAGTGAAAAAAATAGTTCCGTTGTGGTTACATAGGGATTATCTGATAGAGCCAGGTGGATATTTTGCTGAACTGGTTTGAGAACAGGAGAATACCCACAAAAATCATAAGTATACCGGTAATAATCTCCATCAGGCGAATGTGGGTTTTAAAACGGTTGAAAAATACCAGGAATTTATGAAACAGCAGCCCGGCGAGCATGAAAGGAATCCCCAGCCCGGCAGAGTAGGTGGTCAGAAGGGCTATGCCATGAATAGTGTCACTGGAGGTTCCCGCTGCGAGGGCGAGAATAGCCCCTAGAATTGGGCCAATGCAGGGTGTCCAGCCTGCGGCAAATGCCAGTCCTACCAGAAAACTGCCCACATAGCCACTGGGCTTGTTTTTGATATTGATCCGCTTGTCCTGCATTAACATCCCGATGCGCAGAACCCCGGTCATGTGCAGACCAAAAGCAAACACCAGCACCCCACCAATACGTTGCACCCAGAGGAGTCCTTCATCCATGCTGGATTGCACCGAGCCTGAGAACAGTCCCGCTGCCGCACCCAGAAGAATAAACACCGCGGAAAAACCACATACAAAGGCAAACGAGTGACTCAAGACACGCCAGCGCACCTGCGAACTCTGATGCTCCTCTTTAAGGTCGGCAAAGGACACTCCGGTAATGTATGCCATAAATGAGGGGATAAGGGGGAGGACGCAGGGGGAAAAGAACGACAGCAGTCCGGCGCTGAGCGCAACCCAGTAGGTGATGTCTCCGGTTTGTGTAAGCATAACGGTTTAATATCTCTCCCGATATTTGTTTGGGGTGTTGTTGCGTGTACGTGAGTTAGATGAATACCTTGAGCTTTGGTCTAATTCAGCGCATGGGTCACAATGTAGTCTTTAATTACCTGGGTATCCGCACTGATGTGTTCACAGCGCTTCTCGCGCTGTTCAATGTCGCGTAGCGATTCCGGGCGCGGCGGTTCAATATCGATAGCGCGGCGAACTGCATCAGAAAATTTAGCCGGATGTGCAGTGGCGAGACATATCATTGGTACATCGTCACTGCGCAGGTGCTCTCCTGCAGTTACCCCGACCGCCGTGTGTGGATCGAGGATGTATTTATTTTCGCGGTAAAAACGCGCAATGCTGTTCAATGTGGTGTCAGTATCTACCGTCAGGGTGCTGAAATCCTTCTGAACCTGTTGCTGTTGCGTTTTGCTGAAGGTCATTGCGTGCCTGGTCTTGAAATCCTCCATCAGCTGCATCAGGGTGTCACTGTCGCCATCGAGAAGGTAGTAAAGATAGCGTTCAAAGTTACTTGCCACTTGAATATCCATGGATGGAGAGAGGGTCTCTACCACGGTATCAATGGAGTAATCTCCATTAGCAACAAAACGCGACAGGATGTTGTTTTCATTGGTTGCAAGTACCAGCTGTCCTACAGGCAGTCCCATCTGTTTAGCCATATAGCCGGCAAAGATATCCCCGAAATTTCCTGTAGGTACGGCAAAGTCTACGCGCGCATTATCGTGGGAAGAAGTTCTGCTCCAGGCATAGAAGTAATAGACAATCTGTGCGAGTACACGCGCCCAGTTTATCGAGTTGACCGCGCCCAGGGCGTGCTTCTGCTTGAATCCCAGATCGCCGAAGATCTCCTTTATAATGCGCTGTCCGTCATCGAAGTTGCCGTCAATGGCGAGGTTGAACACATTCGGATCAGTAACCGTGGTCATCTGTAGTTCCTGAATGGGTGAGACTTTTCCTTCCGGGTGGAGGATAAAAATATTGATATTCTCTTTCCCTTTTACACCGTAGATTGCAGCACTGCCGGTATCACCAGAGGTGGCGCCGATGATGTTCATGTGAGATTTGCGCTGTTTGAGCAGATATTCAAATAGATTGCCGAGAAACTGCAGCGCTACATCCTTGAATGCCAGAGTTGGGCCGTGGAACAACTCGAGAATATGTACATCTCCATGGCGTTGTACCGGGGTGATTTGAGGATGAGTGAATTTGTTGTATGAACGCTGAATAATCTGCTGTAGTTCTTCAGCAGGTATGTCGTCGCCTACAAAATGCTTTATGATATTGTACGCCAGCTCGGGATATTCCATGGAGCGAAACCGTGCGCGCTCCTGCTCCGATATACTCGGAATGTGTTCCGGGAGCAGCAGTCCTCCATCAGTGGCTAATCCCATCATAACTGCATCGGAAAACGATATATCTGTAACTGAACCTCTGGTGCTTTTATAACGCATGACAGAACCTCCTGGCCGGTGCTGCTGGATTAAAGTTAAAGCGGTGAGTATAGCTAGGTATAAAGACGCCGGATTGTAGCAGGGATAGGTAGAATTTGGAAGTGTATCAAGTGCGGAAGTGAACCTGCGGCATCGCGAGAGGTGTGCTGTGCTTTAACGCAAGAAGCCCCTGACTGGTCAGGGGCTTCTTGTCTCATTGTTCTACATTATCGACTGGCAGGCTCTATTCAACATTTGTGAACTTCCTGTACCATCGATTGCTGTGCATCGACCACGGCCACTGCCGCAAGGTTGACAATGTCATTAACATCGTCACCGCGCTGAAGCACGTGGACAGGTTTCTTGACCCCCATGAGGATCGGTCCAACCGCCTCAGCTCCACCAAGCTTATTCAAGAGCTTGTAGGCAATATTGCCAGCATCAAGATCCGGGAAGATCAGGACATTGGCATCGCCTTTGATGGCAGAGAAGGGGTACTGGCGCTCGGTGATATCATGGTCAAAGGCCACATTGGCCTGCATTTCGCCTTCAACTATAAGCTCGGGAGCCCATTCTTTTACAAGCTGGGTCGCCTTGCGGATCTTGCTTGTGTAGGGGTGGTTAGCACTGCCGAAGTTGGAGAAGGAGAGCATGGCAATGCGCGGTTCGACGTCGAAGTGGCGTGCTTTGTTGGCAGCGAGTATAGCCGTTTCTGCGAGCTCTTCCGCACTCGGATCGATGCATACGGTGGTATCAGCGCAGAAAACCACCTGATTCTTGAATGCGAGCATGTACAGACCGTGTACCCCCATGATCTCGTCCTGCTTGCCGATAATTTCGAGGGTGGGGCGGATGGTTTCGGGATAGTGGTGGTTGATACCCGAAAGCATAGCATCCGCGTCTCCCATATGCACCATCATGGCGCCAAAGTAGTTGCGTTCATGCCCCATGGTGCGAACCGCCTCAGCCTGGGTGACCCCTTTGCGCTGGCGCAGACGAAAGAATTCATCTGCATATTTTCTGGTATTCGGATTGTCGTGCGGGTCAATAATCTGTACCCCGTGCAGATCCAGTCCCAGGCGGCGGATACTATTGATGATCTCCTTCTCCTGTCCAAGGAGAATAGGGATGGCGATGCGCTCATCCATAAGAACCTGAGCAGCGCGCAGAATTTTGTCGTGGTCGCCCTCGGGGAACACAATACGTTTGCGACATGACTTGGCTTTGTTGATCAAAGTACGCATGATCTCCTTGGAGCGCCCCTGCAGGGCTTCAAGAGACTCGGTGTATTTGACCATATCCTCGATGTGGGTCTGAGCCACTCCGCTGTCGATGGCCGCTTGCGCCACTGCGGGAGCCACGTGGAGCAAAACGCGTGGATCGAAGGGTTTGGGGATCAGGTAGTCGCGCCCGAAGGAAAACTTGGTGTTGCCGTAGGCTTTGATAACTGAATCAGGCACGTCTTCCTTGGCAAGATTGGCAAGTGCTTTTACCGCTGCCATTTTCATCTCGTCGTTGATGGCGGTGGCGTGGGTGTCGAGGGCACCACGGAACAGGAACGGGAAACATAGCACATTATTGACTTGGTTGGGGAAGTCGCTGCGCCCTGTGCCCATGATTACGTCGTCACGCACCTTGAATGCGTCACTCGGGAGGATCTCAGGATCAGGGTTCGCCATAGCGAAGATAACCGGATCAGCGGCCATGCTTGCGACCATCTCGGGGGTCACGGCATCCTTGGCAGAGACACCGAAGAACACATCTGCCCCATCCATCGCCTCCTCCAGGGTGCGTGCCTCGGTGGCGAGGCGTTCTTTGTATGGGTTCATCCCCTCTTTGCGGCCTTTATAGATAACCCCTTTGCTGTCACACAGAACCATGTTCTCCTGTTTGGCTCCCAGGGTCAGAGCCATGTTGGCACAGGCGATGCCAGCAGCACCGGCGCCATTAACAACTATGCGGATTTTTCCAATATCTTTACCAATAATCTCCAGCGCGTTTAAAAGTCCGGCATTAGCAATGATGGCAGTGCCGTGCTGGTCATCGTGGAAGACTGGAATGTTCATGCGTTCTTTGAGTTGCTCCTCAATGTAGAAGCATTCCGGCGCCTTGAAGTCCTCCAGGTTGATCCCCCCGAAGGTGGGCTCGAGCAGCTTTACTGTGCGTACAATTTCTTCCTGATCCTTGGTGTCGAGCTCAATATCAAACACATCTACATCGGCAAAGCGCTTGAATAAAACACCTTTTCCCTCCATTACCGGCTTGCTTGCGAGGGCGCCTATGTCCCCCAGCCCCAGTACTGCGGTGCCGTTGGAAATTACTGCCACCAGATTGCCTTTAGCAGTATACTCATAGGCATCCTTGGGATTCTTTTCAATTTCAAGACATGGATCCGCCACGCCCGGGCTGTAGGCGAGGGAGAGGTCGCGGCTGGTGAGGCAGGGTTTGGTGGCAACCACCTCTATTTTACCCTTGCGTCCGCAGCTGTGGTATTCAAGAGCTTCACGATTTTTAGCCATGTTGCGAGTCCTTTCTTTTTTTAGTCGAAGTAAAAAATATTTGCGCCGCGCTGTGGAAGCCAGAACTCATTGAAGGGGAGCATAATTACACTAAAAGGGCACTTGGTTGCAGCGCTTGAATATTGGTTGTTTTAGGCTTGTTGAAAAACGAACATAGACTTGTATAAACAGAATTGTCAAGAACAATCAGCCCGATTCTGGGAAATATAGAACGCTGTTTAGCCAGACTGAATTGTGGTTAAATATCAAGGATTGTAACATGTTTGCGCCCGATCCGTGGCAGTGCTAATATCTTTAGAAATCATGATAATTAACATGTGCATCACTATAGCAGATTTTGATGCGTAATTTCAGTTTTAACGCATACAGATTATTACTAAAGGAGATATCGAAACCATGATTGTTGTAACCGGAGGAGCGGGGTTTATCGGCAGTGCCCTGGTGTGGCGTCTTAATCAATTGGGACGCGATGACATATTGATTGTTGACGCCCTCGGAACCTCAGACAAATGGCGTAATCTAGTTCCACTGCGCTACGCCGATTATGTGGAGAAAGATGATTTTCTTCGCCTTGCCCGTGGCGAAGACTTACCACATCTGTGTGATTTTGGCGCGCAAGGCATCGAAGTGATTTTCCACATGGGAGCGTGTTCCGCTACTACGGAAACGGATTCGCGCTATCTGGTGCAGAATAACTTTGAATACACCAAGCAGACGGCTCTGTTTGCACGGCATTTAAATGCGCGCTTTATCTACGCTTCCAGTGCAGCAACCTATGGCGATGGAGGCCATGGATTTATTGATGCGGAGACGGAGTTGGATCAGTTGCGCCCCATGAATATGTACGGCTATTCCAAGCATATGTTTGATCTGTGGGCCCGACGTGAGGGGATGCTTGACTCCATAGCAGGATTGAAGTTTTTCAACGTCTTTGGCCCCAACGAATACCATAAGGGGGAGATGCGCTCTTTGGTTATCAAGGCCTACGAACAGATTATGCGCAGTGGCAAGATAGGTCTGTTTAAATCCTACCGTTCCGAATATGCGCATGGAGAGCAGAAGCGTGATTTCGTGTATATCAAGGATGTGGTGGATATGACCCTGTTCTTTTTTAAGCATCCTGAGGTGAACGGTATTTTCAATATAGGTAGTTCGAGCGCTAACACCTGGAACGACCTGGCTGGGGCTATCTTTTCCGCCCTTGGAATGGAACCTGATATTGAATATATAGAGATGCCCCCTGAGCTCCGCGACCGCTATCAGTACTATACCTGTTCCGATGTAACAAAACTGCGCGATGCAGGGTATACTGGCAAGCAACATGCCTTAAGTTCCGCTGTATATGACTATGTGGTGCACTATCTGCAAAAAGGGTATCACCTGGGGCAGGAAAAGGATCAAAAAGCATAAATGCGTGGGATAATCGAATTTCTCTTTTACATGATTCTGCTGTGGGGCGCGGCGCTGCTTGTATTCGGGGTGAAGGTATTTTCGTTCAACTCTCCGTTGTTGCTGTTTGTGGTGATGCTCGGGGTTGGATTTGCACTGGCGTTGATCGGGAAACGCTGGGGCAGGGGGATGTTGTTGATTGCCATCCCCATGGCGGTGCTGCTGGCCCATCTCACAGCGGAACGTCTGTGGCCTACTGTTGAGGAACACAGTCGAGCGCGGACCTATAGATTGAGCCCGGATGTTAATGTGGATGCAGATACTCCTCCCCCTCCTTCAGATAACAACTTTGGCTTCGACTCAACGAATAAACGCAAAGGGGCTCCGGACTTTGGCATTCAAAGCCGGATGTTGTCGCTGGAGTGTGCTAATACACTTCCACCTGCAGTTGAGGTCAGGATGCTTGACGGGATGGATCTGCACCCGATTGCGTGCGGCCTGAAGGGCATTGAAGATATGGTCTTCTCAACGGGAATCAACCCGATGGCAATGTTCGCATCTCTGCCCGATTCAGGTATGGTGTATCGTGTGGAACGGCAGAATTCATCGTTTACACCAGCTGTTACAGACAATCCTCCAGGCGATATGTGGCGCAAGAGTATACTCAGTTCCGGTCTTGATCGACCTATGGGACTGGACTGGCATGCTGGTTCTCTGTACGTTGCTACACGCACAGCGGTACTCAGACTCAAGATACCCGCATCCACCACAACACCGGAAGCAAGTTTTGAGACTGTCGTAGCCGACCTTCCTCCGGCGAGTGCAACAGAATACCGTGCGCTCACTATTGCGCCTGATGGTAGTATCTATCTTTCTATGGGTGCAGGGGACGCAAAACCGCAGGAACTTGAGTGGCAGCGCGCCGGGGTGTTGTGCATTACTCCAGCAGGGGAAATAGAGCTCTTTGCTGCAGGACTGCATCATGCGCGTGCGCTGACGCACCATCCTCATACCGGAGCACTCTGGGCGCTCGAAGATTCCCCTGAAAGCCTGGATCTGCATCCACCGCCTGAAGAGATCAATATCATTAAACAAGGAGGAGATTACGGCTGGCCGTTCTGTTATGGGTTTCAGGTGCCGGATAAACATCTGGGAACAACAACCATCTGTAATGCCACTGACGCTCCGGTTGCGCTTCTCCCATCCCACAGTACTCCTGCCGGATTTGCCTTTGGCACCATGCTTGATGCCCCGGCGCGTTATCGATCCATGTTGTATGTTGCTCTCAAAGGGCGCATGGATGATGCACAGCGTAGTGGTTTCAGGATAGTAGGGCTGCCTTTGGGTGATCAAGGGGATCTGACTGGTTGGGGGCTAGATGTGGTCAGTGGCTTGGCTACCTCTAAGGAAATATATGCCCGGCCCACAGCTCTCGCAGTTGCTTCCGATGGCAGACTCTACGTTTCTGATGCCAGCACAGGTATAGTGTATCGATTTATATTCACTTTTGATGATGATACAAAATCTGTTACAGCGAAGGAAGATGGCAAATCTGCAGGGCAGGATAATGGAGAAGGATAGATATTTAAGTGTTGTATCAAACGCAGGATATTTTTGAGGCAGCTCAACGCCATGCGGTGGTTCTCACGGTAAATCAGCGTATGAGCCGTACATTGTCGGATGAGTATCAGCGCTGGCAGCTTGAACGCGGGGTCAGTGTTTGGGCGAAGCCGCAAATATTTACCCCATCGCTGTGGTGGCAGCGTTGCCTGGTACAGCATATATCCAGTGGAATCCTCCTAAATTCGGCCCAGCAGCACACCCTGTGGCAGCAGATCATCCGCGCTGATCTGGAACAGTATCAATATGCTCTGCTCCAGATGGGGGCGACAGTGAAACAGGCTCTTAAAGCGTATGCTGCGTTGTGTGAGCATTTGGTTGCGCTGGATGATTATACGGCTGTTACCCCCGAAGAGCGCGCATTCAAGCGCTGGTGTGCGGCCTATCTTGAGTTCTGTGACGCTCATGGTTATATGGATTCCCAGCGTCTGGGAACGTATATGCAGGAGGCGTTTCAAAAGGGTTCTGTTGACGCTCCCCCAGAAGTGTGGCTGGTTGGTTTTGACGAGATTTCGCCCCAATTGCGATGTGTGTGTAACACTCTGACTGCAAAGGGAACCGCCGTTATCGAACCGCATATAGGGGGTCAGGAAGTGGTTCCATATGTATACCCCTGCCCTGACCCTGATGCAGAGCTGCGCCAGGTAGCCCGTTGGGCGTATGCGCACATTTCTGTCGGGCGGTGCGTTGGGGTGGTTGTCCCGGAACTTGAGCGCCAGCACTCCAGAATTGATCGCATCTTCCGGGCTTATGCAAACAGAGCGACCCGGAAGAATAGTGGGACGCAGATGGAGGCGATCCCCCTCAATCTTTCCCTTGGGAAATCACTGAGTCAGTACGGCGTAATCCAGGCGGCCCTGCGCCTGTTACAGGTTGAAGAACCTATGGAACTGGAATGGTTCAGCTATCTGCTCCGTTCCCCATGGTTTGCCGGGGGGCAGCAGCATATGGACACCCATGCTACGGCTGAAGCTTTTCTACGTACATGTTCAAAACCACGCGCACATCTGGATACTTATATACGTACACTGGAGCAGAAGGGCTATTGCATAAGAGGTGTTGAGCACATAACTGCAGCACTCAAGGAACTGTGCCATACACAGAGTCGTGCAGAAGCCTGTTATTCACCCAAAGTCTGGGGTGAGATTTTCACTTCCGTCCTTCGCACTGCAGGGTGGCCGGGTGACTATGCTCCCGATTCAGAGACTTACCAGATACTTCAGGCGTGGGAAGGACAAATTTTGCCCCAGTTTATCTCCCTGACGACGGTTGAAGAGGATATCTCACGCCTGGAAGCAGTGCGCCACCTACAGCGCTTGAGTGATGAGAGCGTATTTCAGCCTGCAGCGCGGGATAAACGTCTTCAGGTGGTAGGTCTCCTTGAGGGGGTAGCTCTTGCATGTGATGCGGTATGGGTGGTCGGCCTGCACGATCAGGTTCTCCCTGCGCCCCTCAACTACAACACCTTTATCCCGGTGCAGGTGCAGAAAGAACATGCCATGCCGCGTGCGAGTGTGGAGCGGGAGATAGAGTTTTGTGCGCGCCTTATGCAGCAATTCCATGCCCTGGCACCAGAGGTTAATTTCAGCTATCCCCAATCGAGCGAAGAGGGGAATGCTTATGCGCCGAGCCCGTTTTTACCTTCTTGCCCTTCCGCGCGCGAGCCCCAGGTAATTGCGGAGGAATGGAATGCTCCTGGAGCAGATCCTGTAGCTCTGGAAATCCTGCCAGATAGCCATGGAATCCCTGTTGATGTTGAGTTTGAGGCGGATTCTCCTCCATATAGTGTTAACGGAGGCACCTATCTATTGAAAGAGCAGGCCGCATGTCCGTTTCGCGCCTATGTAAAATACCGCATGCGGGTTGATGCTCTTGAAGTGCCGGTTGATGGGGTGGATATGCGGGTGCGCGGCAGTCTGCTTCATCTTCTTCTGCAGCGTTTCTGGGAAGAGGTCCGCACGCAGGAAGCACTCCTGTGCCAGGATGAACCCCGGATCCGTAACATCCTGAGTCGGATGTGCAGCACAATCATGGAGGAAAATCAAAATGGTTATGTACCGCATAACCTGCGTGCGCTCGAACAGCAGCGCCTTGTAAGTGTGGCGCTGGAGTGGCTTGAACTTGAGCGTAAACGTTCGCCGTTCAAGGTTCTGAGTGTCGAAGAGCGCGAGAAACTCCAGATCGGGTTGCTCAAGGTTACTGCGATTGCGGATCGGGTGGATGAAATACTCCCAGATGGCGGGATGGTATTGATTGACTACAAGACCGGTGTGCTCTCTCTCAAGGATGTTGTGGGTGAAACCCTCCTGGAACCTCAATTGCCCGTGTATGCTCTATATGGTAAGCATCAGCCCGTGTTGGGTTTAGGTATAGCGCAGGTGCGCGCGGGTGAATGTAGCTTTAAGGGTGTTTGCGCCACAGATAAAGATGCATACAATGCGGTACAGCCACTCAAGGGAATGAGTGCTGAGAATTGGGGGCAATTGTGCGAGCAGTGGCGCACCATGCTGGAACAGCTCGCGGATGATATTGTGTGTGGGTGTGCGGATGTAACACCGGCTCAAGCCCGGGTGTGCCAGTTCTGTGAGCTGTCCCCTCTATGTCGCATCAAGGACGCCACTGAAGATATAACGCCAGAGAGTGACCAGATATGAGCGGATCCGCCGCAGGAATGAATACAGAACTTAGTGATTCTGCCGCTCGTAGGCGTGCTCTTGATCCCGAGATTTCGTGTATTGTGCGCGCTCCTGCAGGCTCGGGGAAGACCGAGCTTTTGATCCAGCGCTTTCTGGTTATGCTAGCCCGGGTTAAATCCCCCGGCGAAGTCCTTGCCATCACCTTTACGCGCAAGGCCTCAGCCGAGATGCGCGAGCGCGTAGTGGGAGCGATCAGCGCTGCAAAAGCATGTCCCGCAGCCGGTATTTCAGAGCATCAACGCATCACCCGCGCATTGGCTCAGGCCGTTTTGGAGCGTGACAAACGCCTGAAGTGGAATATCCTTCAGGCACCGGCACAACTGCGGATTCAGACAATAGACAGCCTCAATGCCGAGCTGGTGCGGCGAATGCCGTGGTTGTCGCGTCTGGGGGCGTTGCCACGCGTAAGTGAATTTCCTCAGCAGCATTATCAGGATGCTGTGCGCAGTTTGCTCTTTACCCGCCGCCTCGACTCTTCCACGCGTACGGCAGTGGATATGCTGATGGCGCATGTAGATAACCGGGCTGATATTCTGGAGAGTATGCTTGTCGATCTTCTGAGACGCCGTGATCAGTGGATGCGACATATCCTTGCCGATCCGGAGCAGATGCGTGCTGAGTTGGAGAAAAGTCTGACGCACAAGGTAGAAGAGACCCTCTCCCGGGCGCAACAACAATTGAATCCCGCACTGCAGCATCAGCTTCACCATCTTGCAGCCTATGCCGCCAGCCATTGCGCAGCCGACAACAGTCCAATCTGTGCCTATCGGGGTTCCATATTCCCCACTCCTTTGGCGGCAGAACTGCCGCAGTGGCAGGCCATTGCTTTCATGCTTCTCACCGCGCAGGGGCAGTGGCGTAAGCGTCTGGATAAGAACTGCGGTTTTCCCCCGGGCAAGGATACGCAGAGTAAAGAGATTAAAAATGAAGCACTTGACGTGCTTGAAAGCCTGCGAGGCTCGGTTGATCCTGGATTGTGGCACGAGGTAAAGACTTTGCCGCAGCCGTTTTATACTGACAGTGCCTGGGAAGTGCTGCGCGCCATACTCGTGGTACTCCCGCGGCTGGTGGCACAACTTTGGGTGGAGTTTCGTGCCAGGACAGAAGCTGATTTTACCGAAATATCCCTAAGCGCTCGTCAGGCTCTGGTTGAGAGTGGCAACCCGACAGATCTGTTGCTGCAACTCGATCAACAGATCGAGCATATCATGGTGGATGAATTTCAGGATACCTCCTGGTTGCAGTTCAGTTTGCTCGAAACCCTCACCAGCGCCTGGGATCGGGGCAGGGGACGTACCCTGTTTATCGTGGGTGACCCCATGCAGTCTATCTATCGTTTTCGTGAAGCAGAAGTGGGGCTTTTTCTGCGCGCCGGGAGTGAGGGGGTAGGGCAGATTGAGCTCGTGCCTCTGCAGTTGACGGCAAATTTTCGCTCCCAGGGAAACTTGGTTGAGCTTGCCAATCAGTGGTTTTCTGCCATTTTCCCCTCCAGAGAACACGCCGGAAGTGGGGCGGTGTGTTTTTCCCCTGCAGTACCAGTACATACTGCGAATAATGAAGCTCTTCACTTTGTCCCCATGCCGCAAGCGGATCTGGATTCGGAAGCGCTGGCGGTGGTGGAGCAGATTAAGGCGGTCCTCGCTTCCAATAGCGATGAGAGTGTGGCCGTGCTCGTGCGCTCGCGCTCCCATCTTGGCGGCATAATCTCCTTGCTTCAACGTGAGGGAATTGAATATCAGGCACAGGATATAGATCCGCTGAAAGACCATATGCTGGTGCGTGATGCCATATCCGTGCTCAAGGCCCTGCTCCATCCGGCGGATAAGCTCAGCTGGATGAGTGTGTTACGCGCTCCGTGGTGCGGTCTGACCCTCATTGATCTAACTCATATTGCACGCTTTTCTACTCTTGCAGCAGCGTTGGAACATATACAGGATATGCCTGAACTGACTGAAGATGCGTGCGCGCGTTTTATCCATGTGGGAAGAGTTCTGGAGCACTATCAGCATAAACGTGGACGTCTTTCGATTCGCCGTCTGCTGGAAGAGTGCCTTGAGGACTTGGGAGTGCAACAGTGCTGGAGCTCTTCTGAACGCGAGGTATTGGAACAATTAGGAACTGTTCTGGAGCGCTGCGACTGTGGAGGAGATGTGGAGAGCTTCGCGCGTATGGAACAACAGCTGGATCAGTTATATGCACGCGCGCAGGGAGGACTTGAGGTACGAGTGCATGTAATGACCATCCATAAAGCCAAAGGGTTGGAGTTTGACCATGTGTTTCTTCCGGGTTTGGGGCGTAAACCACGCAGGGGTTCAAAAACCCTTCTACGTTGGGAAGAAGATCCACATTTTGGTTTGTTACTTGCTCCTGTTGCAGAGCGCAGTGCCTTCGATCCTGATCCGGTATATGCGATGTTGGAGCGTATGGAAAAGCGCAAAGAGGGGTATGAAGTTGCACGTTTATTGTATGTAGCGGTAACCCGGGCGCGAAAGAAAATATACTGTTATGCGCATGCTGCGAAGGATGCCTCAAATACGTGCGTCCCGGTAAGCGGGTCACTGCTCGAATTGCTCTGGCCGGTTTGTCAGGATTTTTTTGCATCCGACCATGCGAATGAAAATGAGCAGGAGCAGGGGCAGAAACAGGGCGTGGAATCGCTGTTGAAACGCTTGCCGCAAAAATATTTTCCCACATGTTCACAGAATGATTCAGGCGGGTATTCATCTGGAACGCAGCCAGATGCCTCAGTATACCGTCCAGTAACTCTGGAGTTGCGTCGCAGTGCCGCCGTGGGAACCGTGGTGCATGAATATCTCGCTTACTTATGTGGCGATATAGCGCGACAGCAGCGCGAGCACATATATTCATTGCGTGAGGGAATGGTGCAGCGCTTTCAAATCCAGGGGTACACTGCCGAAGCCGGCTCCCTAACGGCATCATGTATCGATATGTTACAACGCGCCATTGAAAGTAAAACAGGGCGCTGGATACTGGAACCGTATCCGGATGCAGTCGCAGAATTTGAGGTGTGCGGTGTTTTCGCGGGGGAGAATGTCGTAGGGGTGGTGGATCGTACCTTTGTCGATCCTGACACCAATGATCGCTGGATTGTTGACTATAAGACCGCTGTGCCTGAAAAGGGTGAGGGGGTGGATAGCTTTTGTCGGCGCCAGAGCGAGATGTATGCTCACCAGTTGGAACGCTATCGTACACTTTTGCAGGAGCTTGAACCCCAGAGGTGTTGCCGTGCCGGACTGTTTTTCCCCGCCTGTGATGCCTGGTGCGAAGTGTGATGGCGGTAATTGAATTAGTATAAAACTTGTTATTGCGTAAACACAGCTGAAAGAAGGCCATATATGGAAACAAGGGTTAAAGATTTTAACACTGTTGCTGAGACATGGGATGAAAAACCGCGCAGGGTAATGCTTGCGGCTGCAGTAGCAAATGCTATCCGCGAACATGTAAGGATAGCTCCAGAATGTCGCGCCATGGAATTCGGCTGTGGTACCGGGATGGTGACTTTCAATCTCATTGATGTATTGGGTGAGGTTGTGGCGGTAGACCGGGCTGCAGATATGCTCGAAGTGGTGGAGAAAAAAGCTGCAGATCTTGGTGCTGAAGAAGTAAACACCAAATTGGTTGGGGATGATCTTGAGCACCTTGGATGTGGAGAGTAC
>Ga0306867_1000901_pt1 | contig 15220 bp, 15 predicted proteins | sample AntRauTorckE6831_FD_190432 | JGI IMG/M metagenome (GOLD analysis project Ga0306867, IMG submission 190432) | Saline lake microbial communities from Rauer Islands, Antarctica - Metagenome Torckler E6 #831 (v2) (version 2) | ecosystem: Environmental > Aquatic > Non-marine Saline and Alkaline >... | reverse complement strand
ATTACCACCACCACCAACCAACTCAATTTCAACATACTTTAGACCAGCTGGCTTAGTCCAAGTATCGTCTGACGTATAAACTGTAATACTTGGATTACCCAAATTACTAATTCCTTCCTCTGTAATAAAAGTATTACTACTACTAGGTGTTCCACCACTTCCACCGAGTGCATCTTTTTCATCCTTAGTCAGCTCATATGGATCAACAATTACAAGGTTCCCATTCTTATCCCCAATACCAACTATACGTTCAATAGACCCAACTGAGGTAGAGATATCACCTTTTATATTAGACACGTAGTAAACCTGACCTGCTGTGTAAGTAGTACTCTTATCAATACCACCAACTACTATTCCGCCAGAAATTATATTACCGTCAGTTCCAGCCCCTTGTGCAATTCCTATTTTTGTCTGCCCCACTGTCGATAAAACATCAGCATCAGTTTGGTACCACTCACCGTCAGTTTCATCTAAATAAACAACATCACCAGCAGATACAGTTTCCCCAGCATCTCCAGCAATTAAAACTTGAGAGTTAGAAAGCTCAGAATCTCCTGTTGCAACAGAATCAACATATGCCTTAGTAGTAAAATGTTTAACGTCACTAGGTGTCTGAGAAGACTCAGGTAGAGTGTCGTAAGTGTGCTGACCAGTAATAGTCTGGTTGTTATCTTTCGCAAGGAGTGTATCTAAAAGCTGAGGGTTGTCAGAGATAGTCAATGTACTTCCTGCTGGATGTGAGTAGGATATTCCACCACTAGCATAAGGAGTTTTTGCCTCTTGTCCACGTGTCAAAGTCACGTTTGCAACTCCGTCTGTGTTTGAGTCAATAGAAAATAATACAATCTCTTCTCTTGATGTATTTCTCTCTAGTGTACCTACACGAATATTCCCAAAGTCACTATTAGCCAGTACATTTCCGTAAATATCAACAAACTTATTGAAAATAGCATTAGTGTCGGAGGATGAAATACCGCTTTGAAGAACGGGGTCTTGCATTTGTACAAAATTAGTTGCCATATTATATATATTATAACATTATTCCCTAGTAATTACAGCCACACTATTCTCAGACGCTTTGATATTTGCCCCGTGAGAAACAAGCCTAAAGTTAGCGTCCTTTTCATCCATCCTATAGACAACTTCCAGCTCAAAGAACCTATTAGGGACTACAGCATCGGCATATCTAAAACGAAGTTGCTCACTAGGCGGTGTTAACTCCGAACCACCTAGTGACGCACCACCAAGATGAGCGTTTCCTAGACCACCAGAATCATCAGTATTACTAATAAAAGCGCTCTCAGCAGCCGAAAAGACTCTATCTTCTGAGGCAGTAAAGCCCTCGAAGTCGTAGTTAAGTGTTCTGGTTAAATCACCGGCTCGTGAAATGTATCCATCTTGTACGTAATGTGTGAAGTGTTTCTGGTTAAAACGAAAGCCAAAGTTATTGTATGCAAATACAGCTGTACTCTCAAAAGCCTCACCTCCGTCATTTGTACCGTTAAACAGTACATAACTGGTATTTTCAAAAGCATCGTGACCAATCAGAGTGCCGTTTTCATCAGTGGAGAAGTATCCAACGGTAGCTCCATTGTACTCGATCGGTGCCTGCCAGAGCTTGCGTTGCAAGTCATATACAAAAATCTTAGAACTATTAGGAACAGCAACAAGAATATTTCTTTGCCAGTATCCGATAACAGCATTATGAAAGTTTAGATTATCAAAATCATTCTTTATGATGTCACTTAGAGGCACGTTCTGCTGCTCATTTATATTCTCGACAAACTCAATAGTGTCCAAAGTCTTGTCAGCAGTTATGTAAACAACAGCGTTTTTTATCCGTTTCTTAGCCGAAGGAGTTATCACACCTTGCTGAGCCGCAGTAGAAAGCCGCTCAATCTCAAAGTATTCCTTAGTCTGGTCGGAGGATATGGTGTACTTTTGTTCGAAGATGCTATCATCCTGACCAAATATAAGCATGGACTTACGTGAAGGAATAAAACCAGAACAGTTATCATCGATAGTTAATTCCCTTGGTCCTCCAACAGCAGTTGAGGCAGTGAAGTCAGTGAAGTCAGTTGAGTTTGATTTCCTGATGATACGACTGTTTTCTCCACCAAGATAAAGACCATTTCTAAACACACCGCAAAAATCAACCTTACCAATACCTGTAACTGAATGCTCTTCAGGTTTCTCAAAAGCATATGAACCGGAAGTTACACTTGAAGCATCTGGGGTAACACCAGTCAGAGTATCAGTAGAGTTACCACCAGTGTAGTCATAATCATTACCATCAATAGTTACGGTTCCTGTAGCTGGAAAGCCTAGCTCTCCCCATGTACCAACATCAGAAGAATCTGTGTCTAGAGTTATTGTGTTGGAAGTTGTTGAATCGACAACTCCTAAAGCACCTGACCAAGACCAGAAAACATCTTCTGTATGAGACGTAATAATGAGTTGGTCTATTTTTCTAGTGTCATTCCACAAGGTGGCAAACTCAGCGTGACCGTCACTCATGGACGTAGAACCAATGCTGTCATCGTAAATAGTAACGATATCATACTGGGGTTTGTCTTCGTTGTCGTCACCAGTATAGATAATAACTTCTAAGCTTGTACCCCACTTTCGTAGCATGAAATATTGACCACGGTTAGTACTCCAGTTTGTCGAACCTGTGATACCTCCGTTGGCTTGAGAACCTTCATTTATACTATAAAAACCTCTTCGAGTAGCAACGGACCCCTCTAAGTTTATAATTATGTTTTTAGAACCCTCAGCAAGAGTCTCCGGATTAGCGTTAGTTTCTTCAAGGGCATTCACATAGCCAGAAAATGTGCTTGTTAGTTGAAAGTCTTGAGCCATATTAGTATGAAGTTATATTCACAGCCCTTTCCGATGGAAAGCTATTTCGGTATTCAGCATACAACCCTCTCTCCTCAACAACATTCTGTAAACCAAATAAGACTCTCTTAGCTTCTTTGTCTCTTAGACCTCCTGATTGTCCGTTTATCTCATAGTCCAGAATACGCTGAGCTTCGTAGTCGACTAGATTAGCGGTGTCAGTAGAAAATATCGTCTCCTCTGTGAGTTCTGGTGTAGTAGGCTTTTCGATGTAGTTACCATCAGCATTTACAAAATAAAACTTACTGTAGTAAGAAAGAGTGTAACCAACACCAAGATTAGCTAGAACATTATCTATCTTCACACCCTTAACGACAGTTTCTAGATTTGAGTGGTTGATAGTAATTTCCATGTAAGAAATCTCTTCATCAACAACTGTTCCAGTTTCAGAAGCATCACGTCTCTGGAATCGAATGGTATTGTAACCCTCAGTAAGAGCGTTGCCGTATGAGTTAGATGTAGATGTTATTGAGTAGTAGTTACTTGAGTCACTACCTATTTTTAATTGAACTGAATCAACATTACCGACAAGGTTGGATGGTGTATACATTGCGCATGAGAAAACTGCGTCACGTGTTAGGTGGTCTATGTCTTTATTTACCATTCCGTTAGCTATCAGGGATGTATATCCTGAACTTTGTGTAATATCAAAATCAATTGCGGCGCCACCGTTCAATGTAAATACTTCATTGATCCCAAGATTTGACCCATCACCACTCAAAGAAAAGTTTCCGTCAGCGATAAGTGACGTGCATGAGTTAATGACTACAGGTGTATCTTGGTTACTGTTATCTAAAACACGAAGAAGCCGTGTACCCATCCTATACTCTGTGTTAAAGGCATGGGTACCACGACTCCTATCAACTGAAATTGTCTTTGAGGAGGTATTGTAAAAATCAGCGTAGTCTTGATTATCTCTACCGTCTTGCGGAGCCAAGTCTATGATCTTATCGAAGTCATTTGGTACGATATAAAGATTATCTCCTTGGTAGACAGCAGGGAGTAGAGGTACAACACGTTTTGACTCAAGAATATCTACGTGTGAACGCACTTGTAGTGCTGCTTTATATACCGTCAGTTTAGGGTTACTAACAGCCTCGCGAGAAGTACCAGAAAAGGGTAGGAGAGCGGAGTTTAATATATCATTCGCTGTAAAAGCCATGTTAACATAATAACACAACTTTTTCTAAAACAACAAATTATACGTATTTATCCCCTGTCTTCTTTTAATCTTACGTAGTTTTTAATCGCTTCTCTCACGAACTTAGACCGAGAAGTACCCTCCAATCGGCGGAGTCTCTCTATTTTACTCACTAAATGAACGTTCATTTCATCGAATGAGACCGTGATTATTGTTGGCTCAATTAGATCAGATTGATTTTCCATCTTAAATATGTGTTTTAACAAATAAACTATCTAGATGCTTCTCGTACGCGTCACTTATTTCGTTAGCAGCGTCTATTACGTCTTCTTTTAGCTTAGCTATCTCCATCTCAGTAACTACTCTGCGGTGTGGTATGTGCCGGACATATGAGCCATCTAGCTTTTTCGCTCTAGTTATATCCAAGTACCGCTTCTTTCCAACTACATCCCACTCAACACCATCCTCAAACTTGCTTTCTACACGCTCTGTAGGTATCTCAATGATATAGTTGTTTTCCTTATTGAAGTGACCGAACTTCTCATTCAGGCACATCTGGTAGAAGCTTATCTGCTGCTGCTTAGCTACTTTCCGAGCTGTCCACCGAGTAGTAGACTTTTGTAGAGCGGTCTTGTACTCAAGAACAGCCAGCGAACCATCAGCATCACAGCTGTCAGGATGTGTTTCGATTGGTATCTCGTCATCGATCATGCAGGTTAGTTCATACTCGACATGAGGAAATTTTGGTAGGTCTTTAACTAGCTCATGGTCAGGGTTGTGCTCAAGGAGTTCCATCACCTTAGAACCGAACCTGATAGCAGGTAGACCATCTAGGGTATATCCATCGTTGAAAAACCTATCAACATAGCGTGACTTAGATGACCTCCAACTATTCCAGTCGGAGAAGTGGAATGCTCTTCTTGGAAAATAATACTTCTTCATGTTACTTAATTTTCTTACTAATTTTTGCAAGAAGCTCTTCCTTCTCACCCTCACTGAACTTGGATGAAGACTTAACTTTCTCAATTAGATTCTTGAAGTGTTCTTCCTTCTGTCCTTTCTCATACAGCTTAATCACCTTATTGTAGACTTCACTTTTCTCCTCCTCCTCCTCCTCCTCGCCATCAGTTGTAGTCTCTTTCAGTGTAGTCTCTTTCAGTGTAGTCTCTTTCAGTTCGACGAATTCCTCTGTATCGACAGGAATACCAGCCACGATACTGATGAGATACTTAGTGCAGTACGTTATACGAGAGCCAAAGTCAGCCATATTATTGAACTCCCCGATAGACATCATCGCTCTCTCGAATACGATTGAGTTATCCTTGTCGACGATAGCTACACTGAGTTCGGTGCCAATAAGACTTCTGCGCAGCATCATGCCGTTTTCGTTAAGAAACTCATCAACTGAATTCCATACATCTTGGCTAAGGTAGTTACGGTACTTACCCCCACCTTCAGAAGGGGTAGTAATACCATTCCTCTCTACCATCTCACCACTACGCCACTTACGGCGAAGTTCAATTATCTTTTTGTTAGCTTCTGTTTTGTTCATAATATATTTTACAAGTTAATTTCTTTGAATCTATAATTTGGACTCTCGACTCGCTTAACTCGACCCTCGTTCTTAGCCCGCTCCTGTGCTCGCGCTAGTTCTTCCTTCTTAGTCTCAACATCAGCTGGGTACTCATACTTAACAGTAGGAGACCAAACATATGCTCCTGAAGGACTCTCAATACCATCTCCCTTCTCTGTTTTCCCCTCAGATATGAGGCGCTTAAATAACTCAGACTTTATCTTGTTCTGCTTAGCCTTTAGTAGAGATATCTCATTCTGTAGGTCACAAGCCATTGTCGCTAAATCATCTTTATTTTTTTGTTTGTAATTTTCTGCCATAGTATTTGAAATTAATAATTTTTAATAAGTTAGTCTAAAAGAGAAGCCTGCAATGCAGGCTGTCCCTTACATCAACCTAGAATTCAACTTCGTCAGGTGTGATGTCTTCATCTTCCTTCTCCTCTGTCTCTTCTTCTAAGATTGTTTCCAAAGCTCCTTTGTCAACTTCTGGAATTTCAGAACTCAAACCAACTTTCTCACGGTTTTCTTCTGTGTCATCCAGTGACTTAACTTCAAACATGTTAAGGCTCTGACCTCCACCAATGTCTTTCTTTCCGTGAAAGGTAATCTTAACAATCTGTCCTCCTAAATCTGGAAGTTCACGATCTAGTGTCGCTGAACCCCAGATGTTCTTCATACTATACGGGTCGTCACCTTCACTTTTTGTGTAGAGTGAGTAAACAGTTGAGTTTCCGCGTGAACCTTGTCCTTCAGACTTCTTGAAAGGAATACCAACAAGGGCATCTCCCCCCTCCTCGAACTTGAACATTTCTGCTCGGTCATCGGAAACTGATTTTGCGCTACTCCATGGGTCAATATTTGTCATAATAATTAATGCTTAGTGCTTAGATGCTTAATGCTTATAATTATGCAGTATTAACCACTGCATACCTAAAATATACCAGAGTGGATATAACTTTGCAAGTATTATCCAGATAATCTAGGAATAATCACTCGGTTCGTAGTTTTTTGGGTCAAAATCCTCTCCATTCTTAAGATTTTTGTATATTTGCTTGTCAACTCTACCAGTTAGAAATATGCGATATATGTTCTCTTTTAGGTTATTTGAGCGCAAGATACGGTCACGACTTTGTATGAAGTCTTTATAACCCCACGGAAGCGACATATATATAGCTTGATTCACGTTCACACACTGCCAGCCCTCAGCGACACCAGTACTCGCAATCAAGTAAGCTCGGTTATCGAGTACATCCTCTTTATTCTTAACGAAAGTACTATTTAGCTTCTCGGATAGTTTAGTCGATTCGCTAGAGTTGTCACCGTTAAGAACCTTAACCCAAGCTTTCGGATACTTCTTCTGAAGTGCTGCCCTTATATCCTCTTGCTGCTGATGATATCTCGAATAGATAAGAACAACCGGAAAGTCTTCAGACAAATCAAGCAGCCTGTCTATCTTTCCCGATGAGATATCTATCTCCTCCTGAATAGAATCAGGGTTAAGATAACCACTCGCTATCTGATGAGCATAGCCGAAGAAGGTACCTCGATTGGTAAGAAACTTATCCAGCTTTGCCATGGCTACCTCTTGAGACTTTGTGTAATCGAACTGCTCCTCTATGAACTGCTGATCGGGTACATCAAACACGTCATCACGCTTAACAATGTCTGAGAAATTGAGCATGTACTCATGCAGCCTTCTCTGACAGTCAATCCGCTTCTCCTTGCTGGGGTTCTTTAGTAGAGGATAATCAATCTGCTTCCGACCAATCCATTTCTTATAAAAGAACCTAGACTTAAACTCCTGTGCGCTATAAGGTGTGTACCGACAAATCTTACCCAAGTAATAAACGTTCATCGGAGTACTACAATAAGGAGTAGCGGTGAGTAACCAGATGCGGTCTGGCTTATGTTTCTTCAGCCACCAAAACAAAGCTCTTGACGACTGGTTCCAAGCTGCCCAGTTTCGGTGTGCTTCATCTATGATGATATTGTCGAATCTCTTTATGTCCTTTTTGTTATCACGAAAAAACTCCTTAGTGACTACTTTTGTTTCGCCGTCTAAAAACTTAATCTCTTCTACCCACTTATCCTTCAACCCCTTCGGTGTGATTGCCATCGTACTGCCTCCATTCTTCTTAGCCAATTTTAAGCCACCTAAGGTTTTTCCGATACCAGGGTCCCAAGCAAGAAGTTGGTAATCAGGATTTTTATCTAAAATATTCTTCTGGTGTTCCCACAGCTCAAGTTCTTTGTTTCCTGTTTTTTTCATATTTTTATTCCTTCATTAATTGTAATTTTGCCACGTTCCATGTCCTCTTTTTTAAGTAAGTATATTTTTGCCTGTTTCTCCTTCTTGTACCAGATTGCCAGAATTGGCTTTGTTATCTCTGGAGTGAGATAGATAGCGTCAACGAATCTAGACCCCATACCTGCATCCTCTATCTTATGATAAACATCCTTATCCGAAAATATAGAGGAGAACACTGCCCTTTGAGATGGCTGAAACTTATTAAAGTTAAATGTTCTGTAACTACATACTTTGTACTCGATAGCAGCTGCTTGAACCTCTAGCTCACGGAGCTTTTTAATAATATCCTTGTGATATTTAGTTGCAAACTGCTGCTCATTCATCTAGTTGATATCTTTTACATCAAAGATTCCCTCACGAACAGTCTCCTCCACGACCTGAGGGCTGTCGTCATACTTAAGAACCTCAAATCCATATTTGTTCTGGTAGGTACCATCATCAAGCTCTTTAACGATTTGGTCTGAACCTATTACTTTTATAGTAAGTTCAGGAGGGGATTTGTAGATATTGATGAACCCCATATTTTGATTTGACGAATAAGACATATTAGCCTGCCGGTCCTTCATGCCCTGCGCGATAGCCTCATACAGTAACCTCCTAGTCAGCGCTCGGATATCCTCTCCGTTATCGCTATCAATTTGTATTTCAATAATATTATTCATGCTATATTTCTTAATTGTTAAAATTATCTACTGTAAAATTGAACTCATCCACAAACCCGCCATTTTTAGCAGTCACTCTTACGGAACCCTCCCTCGGTGTGCCTTCATAGCTCATCTCCGTCTCTATCATTCCTGATGTAATAGGAACATACTTTTTCTGCTCACGACGATACCTGATAAGGGCAACCTTCTCTGCCTCCCGAACGTACTTCTTACCGCTAAACTCACTCGGAGTTCCAGTACTCTCTGAGTTTTCCCGTATCCTCTTTATAGCGGAAAGTTTTGATTCCGAATCTGCTGAAGCTTCAGCAAATAAGTACCCTCGGTCTCCTCTAGTTTCACCAGACCAGCTTCTCCCTTTCTCTAGTTTTTCATCTATGGAAAGTATGGTCTTGCCAATATCAGTTAAAGCGTATGAACCGAGTCTTGACTGCCTTATAATACTTTCTTCTACCTGCTCCATAACCTCTTCAGCTTTTATGAAGAAGTCTTTATGTCCAGCTCTATACTCGTCGTAAGAAAGCAATACACGACGTACTGCAACCTGCAACGGTGTAACCATTTGTGAATCAGATTGAAACTTCTCAGCTTTTTCACGTGGAACATAAGATATTCCAACCTCATTCTCTTTCTGATTTTCAGAGAAGTACACCTCATACGACCAAAGCATTCTTCTTCTTTTCATCAATTCTTCTACAACCTCTTCCCTCTCCTCTTTCTCTATCTTCTTATCAATCCTTTTCTCTATTTTTTTAGTTTGGTGATATTTATGAACAGCCTCAGCAAATATCTGATCCCTGTTTAGACTCAACCAGTTTAGTCTTCCAACCTCATTAAAGTCAAGTGGAACTCTCACAACCCAGTAACGCCTGTTACCTGTCAGGTCAAGTAAAGGCGAGTCGTTGTTTGTTATCGAAAGGACACAGCGCATCGGATGATCCTCTACCTTCTCGGTGTGGAAACCTCTCAATGTTATTCTCGCGTCTGTAATCATTTGCTTAAGTTTACTGATAGAAGTTTTACGCATTGTTTCACCCTCAGAAAGGTCAATTAGAGTACGACCTCTGATATGAAGCCCAAACTCACGCCCCATAAGTTCGTCAGAGAACTCAGTGAACCAGTCCTCTCCAGCTATGATATTCATGGCGGCTGTCTTTCCAACTCCCTGTTCACCTGAAAGGAATAAAGCTCTCTGGAACTCAGCACCAGGCTCGTAAGCACGGCGTACCATAGCGAATATAAACTGAGAGGAGATACCTCTGTGATAATCGTCGTCAGGCAGGTTGTAAACTTCATGTAGCCAATTAGCAAGTCTTTCTTTTCCATCCCACTCACCTTTTAGTCCGTCCATGTAGTCCTCATAAGAATCAAAGAAGTTCAGGCTAGCTGCGGCAATAGCTGCACTCTTAACATCCGACTGAGAAGCTTTTGGAAAGAACTCCTTCTGAACATCGATGTAAAGCTTATTAAGCATAGGGTCTTTACTGCTCGTGTCCATTTCATGGTCTCCTTCCACACCCTTGTATTTACATCTATACGTAACCTTCTCAGAAAACTCATCGTACTTGATCTTACCTCTGAAAATAGGATGTACACGGAGAAGTATCTCAATGTTATTTGCGTTTGTCAGCGGCTCATTCTTGTCATTCTTCTGCATCTCTGACAAACACTCATCAATCTCTCTGTTGTAATCCGAGGCTTTCATTCCCAGCTTTTTTCTAGATTCCTCAGATTCAAAAACCTTCTTAGCCTCAGACACATTACCTGCTTCAATACGAGACCTGTACTCCATAGCCTTAGCCCATTCAATAGCATTAACTATCTCTCTTTCGTCAGAATCATCATATCTTGGCTCGAAACTACTGGTAACGCTATCCACATAACTTCTTGCTTGTCCCCACTCCTCAAAAGGAAGTAAGGAGGTTACCGTTGCGCATATCTTAACAAGATTGTCATGTCTCTCACCTGACTCAGCGTTCATGTACTTACTAATCTTCTTCAGCAGCTTATTGTGTCCATTTTTTGCCCATTTCGATTTTACTTTCTGCTCCTTAGAGTTGGATTCAGGAATCTTAGTATTGTCCGCAATCGACTTTAATACGCTTCTAGTTTTACCTGAGTTCGATTCCTGTTTTGGTAGAAGCCTGAGTAATTCAATCGGAAAAAGACCCAGTGATTGGTTAGAGAAATCAGCTTCTTTATAATCCCCCTTATCTGTTTTTGAGGGAGGTAAAACAACGTACCCATTACCTCCCAAGATATCTATATCTCTCAAATCCATAGTTACTTTCTTGCCCTCAAGCACATCGATATCTACATTCTTAGGGTCTGGCAAATCCTTAAAGGCATTAATCTGACGACCTAAGCCACTTAATGAATCTTCGTACTTATAAAGCAAGTGAATTCCACCACTTGGTGTACGGTGTACTTTTGTGTCACCAAACAGCGACAAGAATTGCTTAGCTAGCTTCTCGGCTTCCTTAGGTACTCGTTTACCATCTTTACCATCCTTCTTTGAGACATCAATATCAATAACAACAATGTTAGATACTTCTCCTGTGTGTGCAGCTATGTTGTACTTAGCATTTTTAGTAAAAATATCCGCTATCTGATCCTCCGTGAAAGGCTCTTCAAGTAATGAGTTCTGAGAACCTTCTGGGAGTAGATTGCTGGCTGGCTCCTTTTTCATTTTTTTCAGAGGGAAAATATTGTACCCTGCATCGTAATATTTAAGAGCCGTTTTTGATATGTTTTTGTTAATGTTACTCATTTTTTTATTTTTTATTTTTATATATGAAGCTTACTACTAGAATACCATGCTTAAAACTGTGACAGTGTGTTTACTACAATTAAATTAATTCAATATTTTTTTCTTGGCTGTTAATTAAAAATAAGACGGTAATTATAAATATATTTTACAAAATAAATATGTATTTTTTAATAAAAAACAGCTGCCTAATATACATAGGGCAACTGCTTTTTAACCAGATATATTTTAGCTTTCTGGCATTTTCTTCCTGAACATTCCCCACTCCATATCCTTCCGAGCTATCTGTCCATAAACCCATAGAAGGGCACCAGCTCCTTGAAGAACAGCTATAAATGCTTCAGTAAGCAAGCCTTCATCAATATCAATCCCAATGATAGTCAGAATACCTGACAAAGCTGTAATGTACATTCCTGTACCCGCCTTTGAAACTCTAGTGAACATATCTTTCTAAATTACCTAATAAAACACCTATTACCCCTCTAATTCAGAGATGATAGGTGTAGTTACCCACCACTTGATCTTAGAATTCTTGTAAGTAACCTGCTCAAGAATCTTAATAAGACTGTCTTTCAAATCTCCCTTAATTTCAGCTGAGTCACTACCAATAATCTTTGTGGCTAGTGTGTTGGCGTGGAGTGCCTTCTGTTTGTTTTCCGGCTCGTAGTTAACAATTGCTAACTCAATAATGTCTCCCCATGTCTGATGGTACTCTTCTGGCAAAGTACTAACATCAACATTACCTTCATCGTCACCGTATTCCTCTAAGATCTGATGTCGGTTAAGACTGCTTTTCATTATAAAATTACCCTGTAGAGACTGGATCCTTTTAGTTAAGTCAATTTCCATGTTATATATATTACTTGAAATAATCACTTACATACATTATAACACACTAGAATGGTGACACTATAATTAACCCAAGTACTGCCACAATTACTGTGGAGAGTACTAGCCAAGCTATTTTACGGTGTAGTTCCTCGGTACGCTCAAGGTCTTTGCGTATTCGAGTTACTTCTGCTTTGCCAGCTTTCGTTCTTACGATGTCAAGAATAGCCTCGCGGTTTTCCGATGCATGGTCTTTCGTCTCAAAACGTTTGTCATACATATCAAGTTTGTTGTTTAACCTATCGAAACCGTCCTTCATCTCACGGCGTATTTCTGACTGGTCATCAGCCATCTTTTCAAACAGGTTCTTCAACCATTTGATATCTGTTGTGTCGTCGTTAGGCATGATTACATACTCATTAAATGACTTCTACGGGCTGTGGCGGTAAGTTTTTGTATTACGTCTAACATATTAAATCATTTGTAAGATATGTGCGATTGGTGAGGCTGTTACTGGTGGTGGTGTAACATCATACTCATAGATTTTGGCTGAACCAGTACCAATCTCATACATCTTACTACCGTCACCGTTCCATGCCATTCCTGTTGGTCCGCTATCTTGGGTAGATACAGATTGGGAAAAGACAGCTGTATCAATGTCATATGGAGTTGAGACATCATACTCATAGATTTTGTCTGAACCATAACCAATCTCATACATCTTACTACCGTCACCGTTCCACGCCATACCTTGAGGGATAGATTCCTGTGTATTTATGGACTGTGAAAATGTTGCAGTAGCTATGTCATATGGAGTTGAGACATCATACTCATAGATTTTGACTGAAGACCTGCCAATCTCATACATCTTACTGCCATCACCGTTCCACGTCATTCCTGTAGGGTATGCATCCTGTGTGGCTATCGATTTAGAAAAGACAGCTGTATCAATGTCATAGGCAGTTGAGACATCATACTCATAGATTAAGTCTGAACCAGTACCAATCTCATACAACTTACTACCGTCACCGTTCCATGCCATTCCTGTTGGTCCGCTATCTTGGGTAGATACAGATTGGGAAAAGACAGCTGTATCAATGTCATATGGAGTTGAGACATCATACTCATAGATTTTGTCTGAAGACCTGCCAATCTCATACATCTTACTGCCATCACCGTTCCACGCCATACCTTGAGGGTCTGCATCCTGTGTGGCTATCGATTTAGAGAATGTTGCATCTGCTATGTTGAAAGCGGAGGCTGTTGGTGTAGCAAACGACACTTCACTACTACTATAGGAATATCCTGCTGAGTTCTTGGCGTACGCTCGTACGTAATAGGTTGTGGTTTCTGTAAGCCCTGTAAGTCCAAGTGTATATGTTCCTATTCCAAATGTTCCAGTTTCATTCTCCACACTTGTGTATGGTGTCGGGTCTCCTTCATACACCTTAATATTATCTAGAGCAATGTCGCCATTAAAACTTCCAGCCGCCACATTACGGAAACGTATTTTAGTGGAACTTATGAATTCTGTACTTGCTTGTGCAACACTATTCCATTGATTGCCTTGCTCTCCTGTGCTACTCCAAATCACGTTCCATGTCGAGCCGTCGTACGCCTCTAGGTAAAGTGTTCCTTGGTCATCTCCGTATTGATGATAATCGAACTCAACATATCCTCCAACTGTTCCACTTAGCGTGTACTCAATAATATCGGTATCACCACTTGTATATGAAGCAGCACTTGAAGTTTCTACATAAATGTAATATGTCCCCGCAGAAGCAGAGCTTGGTCCAGTATTGTTTGATGCTGTGCCACCACTATTTCTAAGCCAATCACTAACATTACCTGCGTCATTAACCCAATCACCAAGACTGGTCTCAAAACTTTCCGTGTCCACAAGTGTATACGAGTCAGTCGGCTCTAAACGTGAAACGGTATCGTAGACAAAACCTCTTTCAGTAGCGTCTTCACCACCTGTTGCAGTAATCTCACCATTTGCATCCGCTGTAGTACTGGTGATTGATGTTGCGGCGGAGGCTGTTACTGTTACTGTTTCTACTTCTGTTGCAATAAATGTCCCTCCTCCCCCTCCTCCACCACTGTAGACATCTACTCCTCCAACCCCACCACCTCCATAACCACCGCTCGTACTTTCTCCTACATATTGACCAACTCTAACATATAATTTAACTCCTGAACCTATCGGATATGTAGCCTCAACTTTACCACCTCTTCCTCTTGTCCCTGAGCTACCCCATTCAGTTTCACCTCCTTCGGCACCGCGAGCTATTATTTTAATTGATGTATGTCCTGATGGAATAGTCCACTCTTCTTCGCTACCTTGATATGAAAAAGTTTTTAACAAATTATCACTAGTATCATATATTAGAACCTCACCGTTTCCAGTATTTTCTCCTTGAGTATGAATAACATTAGTGGCGGAAGTTTCAGTATAAGAAGAACCACCAGCACCACCAAACGCATTATTACTATCAGAACTACCTCCTCCACCTCCATAATAACCTCCACCTCCACCTCCACCACCGAAACTACTAGAAGGACAACCAGCACCACCTTGTCCTTTTGAACCGTCACCAGAAACACAATCAACAGTTTCACCACTACCTCCTGCACTTTGTGTTCCTCCAGTAGCACTTTCTGAACCGTCAGCTCCTATTAAACCACCCCCATCGCCTGAACTGCGAGAGCCTGCATTTCCACCTCCTCCACCAGCAATTATAATATCTATGATTGCCATATTATTGAATTTCTGCTGATAACACAGACCACAGATTAGTATCGTAATACTGAGCAGTTATTAAGAGGGTTTTCCCTGAGGTTGTAGTGGTTGGAAGTGCCGCACCGAAACCTTTGAATTGAGTGCCGAATGAGATGGCGCGAGCCGTAGCATCGTCCGTCACATAGATAGCGATTGTATCTCCTATTACTGGTGTTCCAGTTGGATTTGCGATTGTGAGGGCGGCAGCTTGGGCTGTTAGGGTATAGACATCGTAGTTGGCTGGGCTTGGTGTAAG
>Ga0306867_1000895_pt1 | contig 15299 bp, 15 predicted proteins | sample AntRauTorckE6831_FD_190432 | JGI IMG/M metagenome (GOLD analysis project Ga0306867, IMG submission 190432) | Saline lake microbial communities from Rauer Islands, Antarctica - Metagenome Torckler E6 #831 (v2) (version 2) | ecosystem: Environmental > Aquatic > Non-marine Saline and Alkaline >... | reverse complement strand
CAGCTCGGTGCGCTGCAGGCTTAAAAGCTCAAGGGACCGCCGTTCCACGGGTATGCGTTCGGCCAGCAGGGCCGCCTTGCGCAGTTCAAATTCGGCGATGGCTTCCTGCCGCGCCACTTCGGCGTCCAGCGTGGCGAGGCTTTGAAGCTGGCGCGCCCGCTCGGCGCGGGCCGTGGCGGTCCGGATCCTTTCGTCGGCGGCGGCGAATTCGGCGAGGGTGCCTTCGGTGAAGTCGGCGTTGATGGCTTCGGCCTCGGTGCGGATCCGGGCGATGTCGTCACCGGCCCGTTGCAGCAGGGGCGCAGCGTCGCCAAGGCCAAGCATTTCAGCCAGGGACAGACGGCGCGCGGGATCCTCGATCTGCGACAGCTGCGCCATGACACGGTCGAGCGCGTCCTCAACCGGCAGGCGGTCGAACTCCGGCCCTGTCAGGCCGAGAACTTCGAACGCATCAGTGGCCTCGCCCTGGCCGGTGTTGCGGAACTCCCCCAGGCGCTCCGCGAATTTCTTGAGCGATTCATCGGCGGCGCCGGCGTCGCCATCGGCCAGCTGAAGGGCGGTCCGGAATGTCAGCACCTCGTCGGTGGCGATTCCGGCCTCCCGGCTCACGGTCTGCAGCCCGGCGGCGAAGTCCGCCGTCTCGCGGCTACGGTCCATCAGGACGAACACTTCGCGCACGGCCAGCGCCAGCCCGCCCACCACGACAGCGACGCCTGTCAGGATCGGGTTCAAGCCCAGAAAGATCGAGCCCAGCGGGCCAGCCTGCCGGGCGAGGTCCTCGACCGCTTCGCCGGCCTGGTTCATGGCGCCGCGAACGATCTTGCCCTGATCCCCCACGGGCTTCATGGCGCTCTCGAGATCGCGGCCCAGGCGGCGGCCCGCCGGGCCGAGCTCTTCAAGCTGGCGCTTGAGCTCCTCCTGTCCGCGCAAATCAAGGCGGATGACGACGGACCCGGCATTGCGTGAGGTCATTGTTTCCTGTCCTCCTTCGCGTCCGCTTAGTCGGCGGCCCATAAGAGGCCGGCGGCTGGTCGGCCTTGCGGCGTCGCTTTGCTCGCCGGGGCGGTGGGATGGCGGTGATCCATGCGAAAGCACCCCGCCAGCTGGGCTAGCGAGGTGCTTTGTTTGTTAATGCGCGGCGATCTTACTCGTTCAGTGAGAGCTCGTGCTCACGCCAGCCCATATGGCTTTGAAACGCCATGATCGCAGCTTCGGAAACCGGCTTAGCGTTTTGGAGACGAGAGCCAAAACGCTCCCGAAGTGCTTCCACCAGCGAATCGGACATTTCGTCGTTGTAGTTCGGGACGTCAGGCTTCTTCGGCAGTTCGCGGGCAGACGCGTTCGTATCGAGCGTTTTCCGGGGTGTCATGGCGCATCCCTCCTGATCGGGCGGTCGCAGTCTTTACTGCGTCGACGGTATTCATGCACGCCGATGTGGCGTTAGCAAGGCGGTGACAGTCCACCTTGACGGTGGGTGTCACTTGTCAGCCACGCTATACACAAGGCCTTAATCCGGCGTTTCGAACCGGGATATGACGCTGATTATACCACCTGACAAGAGGACTGAACGCATTGTGATCGGCTTTGATCCGGTTTTTCTTGTCTTTCTCCGCGTCCGCTCGATCGGCCGTGCGTCAGGTGCCGACGGCCAATCGACCTTGCGCGATGCGCGCCGTGGGCGTCCTGTGCAGGTAACTGCACCTAATCCGCCTCCGCCGCCCGCCGCAGGCTGAGGCCGGCCACGAGGCCGGCTTCGGCTTCGTCCAGCAGGTGGGTGGCGGCCATGGGCGGGATGCCCTCGAGGCGGGCGCGGGCTTCGGCCATGTCGATCCCGGCCGGGCCCATGAGGCCGTGGCGCAGGCACAGGCCGGAGCGGATCAGCGTCAGGACTTGCTGGCCGTCGAAGGTTTGCGGGGCGTGCTCGACTTGCGGGCAGAGGCGGAGCCGCCCGTCTTGCGGGTGCGGGCTGCGCCCGCCTTTGCTGCAGGCTTCGCCGTGGAGGGCGCAGTCCCTGCAGTCTTCCGCGCCGCCGCCCCACCAGTGCTTGAGGGCGGCGCGGATCCGTTTCCCTCGGTGATCACCGCCCCGATCCGGGCCTCGATCCGGTCCTGAATGCGCGGGCCGAAAAGGGGCGAGCGCATGGCGGCCTGGATCGCGGTCTCGCTCAACGCGACCGGCGCGCCGTCTTCGTCGCCGATTCCCTCCCACTCACGGATCAGCACTTCGGCCAGGCAGCCATAGAGCATGGCGCCGAAAAGGGCTTTTTCCGCCGTCTCGCGGGACGTTCGGCCATAGAAGGCGTCCACGCCATAGGCCTTGAGCACCGGGTTCACGCGGGCAAGATAGGCGTCCTCGGCCTCGCCCTCGTCGCGGCCCGGCAGGCGGGCGCGGGCCATCTCCTGCGCGGCGTAGAACGCCGCCGTGGTGGGCGGGTCCATAAGCACCCACGCCCCGCCCGGCAGGTCGATCCGCTCCGGCTCGACTGACACGTTCAGGCGCAGCATCTAGGTCTCCACCGTGTAGGTGGCCGTGCCGTTGGTGAGGGTCAGCGTCGCGCCGGCGGCGGACGCCGTCTGCTCGCCCATCCAGCGGAAGGTTTCAGAGCGCAGATCCTGACCGAGGACCGGGCGCTTGGTGGGTTCGAACCGCACCGCCGGCAGGGCGATGACCAGCTTGGCGTCGGCGCTGAGCGCATACTCGAACTCGAAATCATCCACGCCGCCCTCATTGGCGAAATCGCGGAACGTATTGTCTAGCACCCGCATGGTGAAGTCGCCTTCAAAGCGGCTTCCCACATCAGGCGTGAACTCGGTGGCGACGGCGTCGGCGTTGCCGGCGGGCCGGAACGGCTCCAGCCGGCGGTTGAACCGCGCCGTGCCGCCCGTGACCCGCGCCACCACGGTGGCGTTCTTGCGGATGATGCAGCCCGGCCCGGCCGGCATGATGGATTCCGGCAGCACCACCGGCGTGCCGGTGGGGTCGCTGCCGACCGGCTTGATGTCCGAGCACGGGCCGGACCAGCGCACCTGGCGGCGGCCGGATTCCTGCGCGAAGCCCAGCTCCATAGACTGGGGAACCCAGGTGTTCGTCTGTTCCCAGTCATCATCCTCTTTCCAGACGATGCTGGCGCCCGCCGTCTCACGCTGGCCGGAGGCGTAGGCGTGGACATAAGGCCCGGCGCCGGACGGGGCCGAGGCGTTGAACAGGAGCGGCAGGAGCAGGCCCATGTGGTTAAAGCAGAGCGGGGTAACCAGATCGAGGCTGGCCGTGACCAGCCCGTCTGCGGGCTCCTGGGCGTCGAGCGGGTTGTGAAGGGTCCGCCCGATCAGGGGATCGGTCTCCTTCGGCTTCGCCCGGTTGGGGGTCAGGCTGTAATAAAGCAGCCGGTTGAAATCACCCTCCGCCGCGACGCCGGTCACGGCCTGGGCGAGGATATGGGCGTTGGCCTCGCGGCCGAGCTTGTGGGTCATTTTTTCTCCAGTGCTTCGGCCCGTCCGGGCCTCGCTTCCTCGTTACGCCAGGGCGAAGCCCGGCTCACTGCGGGCGGGCGGTCGGCCTCGCGGCGCAGCCGATTCTCCAGTGCTTCGGCCCGTCCGGGCCTCGCTTCCTCCCCCGGATCAAGTCCGGGGTCCGGGCGGGCGGTCGCCCTTGCGGCCCCTGCGGGCCGGGGTTTTCCCTACCCACCGATGGCGAGTTGCTCTGCGGTCGGGGTGCTCCAGTCTTCACCCTCGATGAGCTTCAGATCCGCAAGCTTCCGGCGACTGACGCGGACGACCGCGCCCTGCTCGCCCAGCTTGCCCTTCTTCAGCAGAAACACTGCCGTCACGCCGGTGGCGACGGGGGCGGAATCGGCGGCGGGTTCAGCGTCTTTGTGCTCTGCGGGCTTCTTCGGATCGCCGCCTTCGGTGGCGGCCGGCGCCGGCGCGGTTTCAGTTCCGGCCGCCGAACGCGGTTCGGCGCTCTGATCGGCGCCGGTGGCGGGGTCGGCGGCAGCTTCCGCCTTCGGCGCATCGCTGGTCACGGCGGGCGCTTCCGCCTTCGGCTGATCAGTCAGCGGCAGGCTGGCGTCTTCGGACTTGGCGGGCGTCTTCGTGGTTTTCTTCGCGGTCATGAGAGTCTCCAAGGTTGAAGGATCAAACGCCCCGGCCGAAGACCGCAAGCGCGACTGCGCGCCCGCGCCTGGTGCGCGGAACGCTGCGGCCCGGAGGGCCGCGCGGCGGAGCGGCGAAGCCGCGATCGCACCAGATTCATCCGAAGGATGTCGGGCTGTCCCACTCCACCTCGATCTGGAGATCGAGCAGGTTTTCGGGCGCGAAGCCCTGCTCCTTTGCGGTATCGGTGTCGAGGCTCTCGCCCCGCACATGGGAGGCGACGCCGCCCAGCGTGAAATCGGCGTCGATCGCGCCCGCGATCGCCGACGCCAGGGCCCGTACAAGCGCGCGCCGGGCGGCGTCATCGGCGCCGATCCCGTGAAGGCCGACGCGGAAAGTCGTGACCAGCAGCCAGGGCGGCGGGTTCACCAGCTGGGGTTCGGCGCGGGCGATGCGGCCCGGCATCAGAACGGCGCGAAAGCGGTTCTCGGCATCGCCGTCATCGTCCTCCTCGGCGGGATCTACGAGCCGGGGTTCGTCCAGCTCCAGAGCCGGCGCGCCGGTGACCGTGAGGCAGGCCGCGGCCAGCTTTGAAAACAGCGCCGCTTCTACCTCGGGATAGGTGCTGGTCATCTATTTCTGTTCTCCCTCGCGTCCGCTCGGTCGGTCCTCGCTTGCGCTGCGGGCGCGCGGTCGCGCTTGCGGCGCTGCGCGCCGGCGGGGTCCTATCCTTCGGCCCGTCCGGGCCGCAAGGGCGACCGCCCGTCCGCCCTTTAAGGGCGGAACCCTGCGCCGCGGAGGCGGCGCGGGGCGGAGCGGGCACAGCCCGCGAGCGCATCTATGAAGCCCTTCCAAATCTGCGCTCGGCGATGTCGCGCAGGGCGCGGCTGAAGCGCTCGACGCCTTCGCGGCCAATGCGGTCGGCGATGGCCTGCGGGTCGATATTCTTTGGCAGGGTCACCTGCGGCACGAGGACGAACATGACGACGCCATCTTCGAAGTCTCCGCGCTTCATGGCCGCGCCCGTGGCTTTGGCGTAGCCCCCGCGCTTGCCCCGGCGCTTGCGGACCTTGTCGGCCACCAGGAGCGCGAGGCGCTTTCCAGGCACCGCGATATAGCGCAGCCGCCCATAGCGGCGCTCGGCTTCGGTGATGGCGTACTTGCGCCCGCGTCGCAGGCGACCGGAGGATCCGAAGCTGCGGCCTGTCTGGGGCGCATGTTCGGTGGGAATCGCCAGCCAGAACCCGGCGCTGGAGCGGATGGTCGCGCCTTCGGAGAAAGCGCGGATGATGTGGGGCGCGTTGGACCACCAGGTGATGGCCGGGCTGAGGCTGGCGGACCCGCGCGGATAGACGCGGCTGCGCCAGGCATTGGCGACTTTCGGCCCGAGGGCCGCGCGGGTGTCTGCGCGCAGGGCCGTCTTGCCCCAGTCCTCCAGGGCGTCCGCCGCCGCCATGGCGGCCTCGGCCATATCCTCGAGCGCGACGTTGAAATCAGCCGCCAGCGTCTCGGTGACGCTGGTCTCCATGCGGATGCCGTCCGCGTCGAGGATCATCTATGCACCGCCGGGCTCACGCCCGGCTTGCAGCGCGGCCCGTCCGGGCCGCAGCGATCCTCGCTGAAGCTGCGGACGGGCGGTCGCCCTTGCGGCCTTTCGGGCCGGTCTTCTCCTACCCAAAATCAAAGCGGTATTCCCCGGCGCTGTCGGGGCCTTCCGGCGGCTGGCCGATCTTTAGGACGGCGCCATTGGCGCGGGTGAACGTGCCGCCCTTTTCCGGCGCCTCACCGGCCGCGACAAAGCGGGCGCGGAAGGCTGAGCCGGTGCGCTTGCGCGCCACCATCTTGCCATAGCCCTGCCCGCCATCGAGGCCCTCACGATCTTCATTGAACGTCACCGGGACGTCCGGCACCACAGGCGACCCGCCCGGCCCGGTGTAGGTCATGGCTTCCGCCTGCCCCGCCCAGGCGGGCGCAAAGGCGGCTTCGAACTGTTGATCAAAGGACATTGTTTCTGGTCCTCCCTCGCGTCCGCTTGGTCGGGCGGCCCATAAGGGGCCGGCGCGCGGTCGCGCTTGCGGCGCTACGCGCCGGCTGGGTTGCGAGAGCCGGTCACTGCGCGGCGCGCCGGGGCGCGTCGCGGAGAAACCGGCTCCCGGCGTGAGCCGGGAGCCGTTCTGAGTTGTAGAGTGGCCGGGCCTAGTTGCTCGTCGTCAGTTTCACGAGCACTTTGGGCTGCTTGCAGAGCGGGAGGATGTTGGTCTCCGCCCAGAGCTCCACGCCTTTGCCGTGCTTCATCATCTCCGCCGACATGAAGATCGGCAGGGCGAAGCGCTCGCCGCCGTCACCGAAATCCATGTCGGTGATGGCGGGAATGCCGTTGATGTCTTCAATCGTGTCAGCCGGCGCGGCGAAGGTGGAAAACAGGCTCTCCGCCCCCACCGGATAGGCGTGGCCTTCATTGGCCGCGACGAAGCGCTCGGTGCCGGCCTTGACCGGGGCGGACCCGCGATACTCGATATAGGTGAGTCCGCCGAACGGGTTGAAGATCCGGCCGGTGATGCCCGCCATCTTGTAGCGCTCGAGCAGGCGCAGCTGGGCCACGTCCGGGCTGGAGGTGTAGAACTTCTCGACTTCGGGATGTTTGATCAGCTTGCCGAAGAATTCGGGCGAGACGAGCGCCTCGACCTCGCCGACCGTCTCGCCAAGCAGGTTGTCCTCGATATGGCCCCGCACCTCTTCGTCCTTGGCGCGGACATCGGTTCCGGCCGTGCCCAGGACAAAGTCCACCGTCTTCTGAGAGACCCCGAAATCGGTGAACAGATTCGAAAGGGTTTCGCCGTCGCCGTCCTTGATGATTCCCTTCAGGGCGGACATGCGGACGAACTCGGCGGTGATCGCGTGGTCGCGTGCGATATTGCGCTGACGGATCGCCAGCTCGCCGGCGAGATTGGCGGGAACCTCCTGGCCGTTGATCACGGTCTTGCGGTCCTGCAGATCGCTGGCGAGGATGCGATCCTCGGCCGGGAAGTGCGGCACCTGAAAGATCTTCAGGTTCTGGCGCTTGCGGTCCTTCAGGTGCCCGGGCGAGCCGCGCTCCTTGGAGCCCAGAACGCGCAGGACGCCGTTGTCTTCGGTGATCTGCACGCTGGTGGAGTCGATCGGCTCCAGCGGGAAGATGTTGAGCCCGGAGACCAGGCCGTAGCGTTTGGGGTGCAGGCGGACCTCTTCGGTCATCGCCCGCGTCGTGAACGGGAAATTGAAGGACATGACAGGTTCCTTTCAGCTGTCCATCACGGCGCGGGCGCGCCGCGTTCCTGTTTGGCCAGGCGAGCCAGGCCGCCGAAGCGGCCCGGCTCAGCCTAGACCGCCGTCTCGACCAGGAAGCCGAGCGCGGTGAGTTCCGCCTCGATCGCCGCCTTCTGGGCGTCGGTCGCCCCGGAGGGATAGACGAGATGGTTGCGGACGATGCGGGCCGGGCCGCGCTTCAGCACGAGGCCGGTCGCGGTGGACCCGTCCGGCACGGTGATCGCCTTGCCGGCGACGGCGGCCACGCGGTGCGAACCGTCGAAGGTGTCGAGATCCAGCGGCGTGAGTTCGCCGTCCGACTTCGCCACGGTGAACGAGATGGACGTACCAGCCTCGAACGCCGTGCCGCCGGCCGTGATCGTGAAGGCGATCTGACCGTTATCGTAAGCGGCGCCGGTGGCGCCGTCGGCGAGGCGATTGCCCAGCGGGTCGTAGACCGCGAAGGTGGTGGCGCCGGTGAACTCGACGTCATAGACCCCAACCTGGGCGTTCGCCTTCAGCGCGGTTCCGGAGACCGTACCGTTGCCGGTCCCGACCACGGCCCCGGCGGTGATCGTCAGCATGGCCGCCAAGCCGAGAACGGTACCGAGCGCGATCTCGACGGCGGCGCCTGAGCCGGCCTGGTAGGTTCCGGTCTCGCGGACGTATTGCGGGTGAACTTCCCATTTCAGAAGTTCGGAGAGGGCCTTCGGTTCGGCCCCGGTCGAAACCATGAGCGACATGTCGCTGTCCTTTTCAAATTAGGTTTCAGGTGTGAGGCCGGGCCTCGCGGGCGCGAGACAGGCCGAAGATCCCGGCGCGGCGCGCCGGGAACCGGTGGAGCCGCTAGGTCCGGAAGCGGGCGGCGCGCTTGTGGGCGTCGCTCAGGGCGGCCTGGGCTTCATCCTTGCCGCCCTTGCCGGATCCAGCCCCGGCGGCGCGCACGCCGCTCGGAGTGTTCGCGGCGGCCTTCTTGCGGAAGCTGGACTCGCCCTTCGGGGCGGCGTCGAGCAGGCCGATGGCGTCGGCCTTGCTCATCTTGCCGCGGACGACCTTCAGCGAGAGCTGGGAGGCCAGCTTTTCACGCCCCTTGGCGGAGGGGTGGTTGATCACGGCTTCCGCGTCGTCGTCCTCGTCTTCGGCGGCGGCGTCGTCGTCTTCATCCACGGCGTCCGCGTCGTCATCTTCGTCCATGGAATCGGCGTCATCGTCGCCGCTGTTTTCGGCATCGGCGTCGTCGTCTTCGCCCTCGCCTTCGGCGTCGTCATCGCCTTCGGCTTTGGCGCCGAGCGCCGCCAGCAGTTCGGCGAGTTCGGCCTTGGCCTTCTCATCGCCCTTGTCGGCGCGCGCCTTCAGCGCGGCCGCTTTCGCTTTCAGCATGGGGGTCTCCGTTTCAGCAGCCGCGATTGAACCCCGCTCAGGCGCCGCGCGGCTGGCCACGGCTTTCGGAGCGGAAACGGTTTTAGGGGCGAGCGCCTGGGCGATCTGAAAGGCGGACTCTTCGCCCATCACGCCGTCGATCAGGTCGACGGCCATGGGATCCAGTTCGACGGGCGGCGGCGGGTCACCAGCGGTGAAGGTGCGAGCCTCCCAGCCGCGGCTTTCGCGTACCGCCTCCAGGTCCATGTCCCGGCCGGCGGCCAGTTCGACATAGAAGCGGTCCGCGAAATGATCGACTTCGGCCTGGTAGAGCTTGGCTTCCGCTTCGGTGGGTGCGCGGAGCGGCGAGCCCATGTCCTTGAACTCGCCGGATTTGTAGAGGTGGTAGCGCTCGCCCCATTTCTCGAGGGCGCCGCCAAAGTCAAAAAAGCCGATCCGGACGCCGACGCTGCCGATAATCGCGCCGTCGCTGGCGTAGAAGACGTCACACTGGGCGGCGAGCTTCATGCCGGCCGAGGCGCACAGCTCACTGGCATGGCCCACGATGGGCTTGCCGCCGTTCTGGGACCGCATGGCGCGGATGGCCCGCGCGGCCTCGGCGCAGCCGGAGACATAGCCGCCCGGCGTGTCGAACCGGATCAGGAGCGCGTCGACGCGTTCGTCGGCGTTCGCAGCTTCGATCGCGGCCACATAGTCGCGATAGCCGGGCCAGTAGCGGTCCGACCACCAGCCGGTGAAGCCGCGCGCCATGAGAAGGCCTTCGACGTCGATCAGGGCGATGTTCTCCACCAGCGTGTAGCCGTGAGCCGTCCGCTCTCCGCCGTCCGCCCATTCCGGGACCTGGGGAGCCCAGCCGTCCTGTTCCACGGCGCCGCCGTTTAGAACGCCGGCGATCATCTCGGCGGTCGCGCCCGGCAGAGCGGCGAGCCGTTCAGCAAACCCCGGCTCGAACCGGGACTCGGCGCGGCGCGCCTGCGGCGCAAAGTCGGGATGCGTCAGCGCCGCCCCGTGACCTTCGGCCAGGGCGAGGCGCTGCGGCCCGGTGGGCAGGCGCAGGGTGCGGGGCATGGGGCCTCCGGTGTATGAGGATTTCAGGAGCGAACAGCCTCAGCGGCCACGGCGATCAGTCGGGGCGGGCTCGCCTTCGTCGTCGCCGGCCGCTTCGACCGCGCCGGCGCCCAGCTTGCTGATGTCGCCAAGGGCCACGCCTGCCTCCGCCATCTTGCGGCGATCACGAGCGGTGCGAGCTATGACGCGGTCGAAGCTTACGCCGCGTCGCGCCGCGATGTCGGACGGGGCGGCGGACATGTTCTCAATTTCGATGCGGTCGCCCATGCCTTCCTTGACGGGGTCCACGTATTCCCGGGCCGGGCCGATCCATTCGCCCTCGATGTAGGCGGCGGGGTTTTCCCAGATGGACGGCGCGCCGGCGGGGATCTTCAGGCGTCCGTCGTCGAAGGCTTCCTGCAGGACCGCCAGCAACAGCTTGCGCATTACAAAATGCTTCAGGCCGGAGCGCGCCCGCTTGATGCCGCGGAAGGCGTCGTTGATCTCGGTGCGGGCGCTGCTGAAAGTCGTGCGGCTGAAATCCCGCGTGGCCATGGCGTAGCCGAGCCCGATCGGGGCGCCAGCCTGCAGCGCAAGGAAGGACATGGTGTCCACCCACTCGTTGGCGCTGCGCATCTCGCTGTTCCATTCCAGCTCGTCGCCGGGGAAGGGTTGGATGATGCGGCTTCCGGCGATGCTGTCGACGCCGTGCTCCTCGTAATAATTCACCCGCGCGGCGACCAGATCCTTTGATGCTTCGGCCCCGAGGATCTCGCCGAGCGCTTCCGGATTGTCCATCTTGCTGGTGTACTGCGCCACGATGAGCGCGTTGGTCAGGCGCGAGCGGCGCTCTGACTCGCCAATGTCGTGGAAGGCCTGAATCGTGCCGAGCGCGGAGATGAAGTCGGAGATCCCACGCGTCTGGCCGGCGCGCGAAGGCCACATGAGATGCAGGACGCAGGGGCGGGTATCGGTCGTAAAGCCCGGCGTTCGGGCCGGATACCAACGGCCGGAGTACCGGGTCAGCGCTCCGCGAAAGCCGACATCGAATGGGTGGCCGTCCAGGATGTGATAGGCGACCGGACGGTTGCGTTCGTCAAAGGCGACCCCGGCGCGGCAGTCATGAACGCGCTCGGTCCAGGTCTCGCCGTTCACCGCCTCGATGGTGATCTCGCCGCCCATGCCCTCCACCCAGCCCGCCGGCTGGGCGAGGCGGTCAGGGTCGACCACCTGGAGGCGCGTGGCGAACAGCGCCTCGCTATCCGGATCGGCCAGCACCAAGCCCAGCGCCTCGCCCTCGGCGCCTACATAATTACGGGCCATAAGGTCGATCTGAATATCCAGCGGTAGGCGCTCTTCCCAGTCGTTTCGAAAGACCGGGTCGTGGTCGAACACACGCCAGGCGCGCTCGATCGAACCGGCGAACGCCTCATACGCCTCGCTTGCGGCGTCCAGGCCGAAAGCTTCGGCGTCCGGCGCGCTTTCAAAACGCCAGCCTTCGCCCACCAGAAGCGACAGCTTCTGCTCCACCATGGAGGCGGCGAAAGGCTCGTTGTTTATGACATGACGCGTGCGGGCCACGGCCTGCAGCCGGTCATGAAGCCAGTCGGCGTCGGCGCTGCCCCGGCTGGCGTAGTTGCCGGCATAGGCCGTGTCGAACGGATCACCGGCCGAACGCGCAGTGCGGGCGGTTTTCGGGCGCAGGAGTGTGGCGCCCTGAGCGGCGGGCCGGCCCGCCTCAACGGACCGGGTCGCGCGCTGGCGGACGCGAGATCGGGTAGAGGCTGTGACCATAACTACACTCTCAGCGGGCGGCGGGGCGAGCGGCGGCCCTGGACGCGGGCGAGCTCGGCCTCAAGTTCAGCGATGCGGCGGCGAATCCCGGCTTCCATGTCCGGACTGGCGCGGCCGCGACCGATCTCGCGATCCCCATGCCTCAGACGCTCAGCGCGATCCGGATCAAGCAAGGCGTCCAGCCGGGCGCGATACCTGACCAGATCAGCTTCAATCTCTGCGACGGTGCGAGTGGTCATAACTTCGTCCTTCCTCGCGTCCGCTCGGTCGGTTCCGCGCATAAGGCGCGGACGGCCGGTCGGCCTTGCGGCGGCTACACCGCCAAAGCGGCGGTATCCCGGATGCAGGCGGCTAGGGCGCGAGGCCCAGGCTTGGCGAACCGTTCGCCGCCTGCATCGGCTGAGGCTCCCCGGTCAAACGCCGCCATGGCGGTGGCGGCGCGCTACCATGCGAGGACGCTCAGCAAGCTGGTGTTCAGGATTTCTTGAGGCGGTCCGCCTGGCGCGCTTGCGCCGCTGCGCTCCGGCGGCGTTGCGCTCGACTCGCGCCTTCGGGAAGAGGCGCGACCACCACCGGCGCACCGTAGAAAACGGACATCATCACTTCGCACTTGCGGGCGGTGACCCGGGCGGCGAGGAGGCGTTGTTTGTAAGCAAGAGAGGCTTGTGCTTCGGCCAGGATCGCGTTCGCGTTCATCTCACCCTCCCTTATTCAGCCGCCCCAGCCGCTGCAGCGCGGTGAGCGGCCCCATTCCATCCGCCGAACGGCGTTCGGCGGGCTGATCCGCCTTCGCCGCCGGCATGAACAAATCCGCCTGGGATGCGCCGGCGACGTGGGCGATCTCGGTTTCGCGGCGAGCCCAGTCGTCTTCAGTCCAGTGGCCGCGCTTGCCGTCGCGCATGCGCAGATGTTCCAGCATGGCGAGGGCGTAGACGTCGCAGTCGAAATAGTGGTTGGGGCCGCGCTGCGCCCATTCCTTGATGACCGTTTCGGAGCCGCGCTTCTTGCGCTCCGCCACGTATTCGGACGTGAGCTGCTTGAAGAAATCCTCGTCGGCGTCGCCCGGCCAGTGCTGATAGCCCTTCGGCAGCTCATCCTCGGACGCGCCGGCCACCGTGTTGAGATAGCGCGTGATCAGCATGTTCTTCACGGTGAACGTGCCGACATGCCAGATCTTCAGCCCGTTGAAGCGCACCTTGCGGCCCGACTTGCGGGTGTCCGTCTCCTCGATCCGGTAGATGATCGGCTTGCCCCAGCCCGCCGCGCCATTGATGGCGATGGCGGCGGGATGGCGCCGCACGAATTCCTTGGCGGCCTCGGTATTGTAGTTGGCGTCGACCACGATTCCGTCGAGCGGGAAGCGAGCGCCGCCCGGCAGGGGCGCGCCTTCGTCCGCGATCTTGCGCAGGCCTATCCAGGCGCCCTTGTTCGGCTCGGCGGTCTCACCGGCCAGGAAGTCGAAATCCAGGCTGAACTGCTGTTCGCCGCGGGCATACCCGTTGATGCGCCAGAACAGGCCGTCGCGCTGCACGTCGACGCTGAGGATGAAGACCAGGGCGCCGGGATGGCCGTCGCCGCGCCGCCAGCTTTCGTCGCGGCGCGCCCAGAGCTTGTCCCAGTCCGGCGTCTTTGTGGTGACCGCATAGGGGTGGCCGAGCTCGGTGTTGGCGAACACTTTTTCGGCGTCCGGGTCGCCCTTGGCGGCGCGCCACGCCTCGGCCAGGCTGGCGAGGCTGGAGAACACGTTCATCACGCCGGTGATCCAGTAGCCGCGACGGCGGGCGCGGGCGCCCATGTCGCGATTGCGCCAGTGGGCCACGTCTTCAGGGCGGATCGCCTTGGGCGGCTTCGCGGGTTCACCCTCCTCGTCATCGGTCCGTGTCGGGGCGGTGGGAATCCAGAGGCCGCCGGCGGCCATGTCGCGCTTGTGCCGGTCCTCGTGGACGGTTCCGCATTCGGGGCAGGCGAGGAAGGGCGTCTCGCCCTCCTCCACGCCCTGCACGTCGTCCCAGTCCCAGTCCACCAGCGCGCCGCAGGACGCCTCGCGGCAGGCCATGTAGAAGCGGCGCTGATCGCTGCGCCGGTAGGCGCGCTCGATGCGGGACGCGCCCTTGATCAGCGGGGTGGAGACCTTAAGCCGCTTGGCCGTGCCCTGCTTTCGGAACGTCTTCAGGCGCTGATCGAACAGTTTCTCCGGATCGCCCTCGCCGTCCGCGTCCGCCGCGAAGCCGTCGAGATCGTCCTCCACGCCCCAGCGGATCGAGGACTGGCGCAGGGAGGCCGCCGAGTTGGACCCGGCCAGCTTGAACCATCCCCGCTCGCGAAAGCGGATCCGGTCACGCTTGGACCCGCCAAGCTCGCGCGCCTGGCGGGGGATGACGCCGCCCTGACCGGCCGTGTGCAAGCGCGGCATGGCCTGGACCATGGCCTCGAACTTCTCCTCCGCCCAGTCCTGCGCCGCCTTCACCGTGGGGTGGACGATCATGCCCGGCCCGCCGACCTCCGCGCCCACGGCGGCGATGAAGCTCTCCGCGATGACGCTGCCCGAGGACTGCGCGCACTTGATGATGCAGATCTCCTCGACGCCGTTGTCGGGGTCGCAGGCCTGCATTGGCTCGTTGGCGTAGGGCGCGGTCTCCGGACGGAAGCGGCCGGGCTGGGGCCCGTCATCGGGGAAGATGCGGTGCTGCTTGGTCCAGTCCAGGACGTGGAGCGGCGGGTCGGGGCGCAGGGCCTGGGCGACCGCGAGGTCGATCTCCAGGCTGTTGCGGTCAAGGGGGTCCAGTCCGCAATCAGGCATCGGCGTGTTCCGGGGCAGGCGCGGGATCTGCGTCCGCGTCATCGTCTTCGATATCCCCGCCGGCGTTTTCACGGGCGGCGGCGGCCAGCTCGTCGGCCAGGGCGTTCAGCGTGGCGTCGATCTCGCGTTTCAGGATCCGCTGAGCGCGGGCCGGGTCGGCCGGGTTCAGCTCTTCGGCCAGGGCGATGGGCAACTGGCGCAGGCGGTCGCGGATGCGGCGGGCGCGCAGGACTTCGGCGGCCTGGCGGTCTTCGCGGTCGACCAGAGCGCCCTTCAGCTTGGCCAGCTTAAGGAATTTCAGCTCGTTATCGTACGCCTTGCCCTCTTCGGTGAGGTCGGAGGCGCGGCGCTGCTGAGCGTCCTGCAGCTCAAGCGGAGCGCCGGCGGAGGCGTCCGCCCCGGAAGCGCCTCCGCCGGCGTCCCTGTCGCGGGCGAGGGGACGCCGCGCCGGGGACTTGGTGAACAGGTCGGGGCCGGCCTCAGCAGGCGCGGGATCCTTCGGTTGCGGATGCGGCGGGGCGGCGGTGGGCGAGGACCGGCCGGTCACCGGGGCGGGCGCGTGGCGCTTCAGCGGGTTCTGCTGGTCAGCGCGGCGGCGGTCGGTGGCGGCGACGTCCACAAGGCGCTTGCCGGGCTTGGCGTCGTCCGGGACCCAGACGATCAGGCCGGCATCGTTCCAGTTCTTGCCGCTCTGTCGAGTCGCGCCGCGCAGCCCGGCATAGGTCCCGGCGTGGGGAACGAAGGCGGGCTCGGTCTGGCCACTGGAGGTCTGCAGCACCTGGTCGCGGAGTGGCGTGTCGGTCACCGGGGCGGGCGCGTGGCGCTTCAGCGGGTTCTGCTGGTCAGCGCGGCGGCGGTCGGTGGCGGCGACGTCCACAAGGCGCTTGCCGGGCTTGGCGTCG
>Ga0306867_1000891_pt1 | contig 15338 bp, 17 predicted proteins | sample AntRauTorckE6831_FD_190432 | JGI IMG/M metagenome (GOLD analysis project Ga0306867, IMG submission 190432) | Saline lake microbial communities from Rauer Islands, Antarctica - Metagenome Torckler E6 #831 (v2) (version 2) | ecosystem: Environmental > Aquatic > Non-marine Saline and Alkaline >... | reverse complement strand
ACGGTGATTATCATTTTAGCAATCGTTGAGGCTATCGGATATGTTTATGGGTTGATTGCTTTAATTTCCGGATCTGCTCAACATTCAGAGCAAAAGTAAAAGAGTTTCATTTCACCCAATATGGAAATGAAGAACTTTTTTAATACGTTTAGGTAATTAGGAACTACAAATTTTGTTATATTAAGAGTTCTCAAAAAACCAGAATTATGCATTCCTTACACAACATAGCATCTTATATCCTTAATAAGTATCCGGGAGAAATAACCCCGATGAAGCTTCAAAAGCTTCTCTACTATGTAAAAGTATGGACTCTTGTTGCTGATAAGAAGATGATCAAATCTTCCGATGCCTTTTTTGCCTGGAAGCATGGTCCGGTAAATCCTTCCATCTACCATCAGTATAAAGGGTACAAAAACAATCCGATTGAAGATACTCCAAGCTACTTACCCTTCACTGATGATGAGAAGGAAGTGGTGGACTTTGTATTGGACAGCTATGGATTTTACAACGCCATCACGTTATCTAAAGCGACACATGCGGAAGATCCCTGGATTAATAAGAGAGAAGTAAATGGAAGAATTACTGATCAGGAGATTTTGGATTATTATACTAATGAATCTTTTGCAAAGAACTTTCCATTGAACATGAGTCAAGGTTACTATCCACCGAATACAATTTCACATTATGCTTTTATCTTCGACATGGATGAAACAGATAAAGCTGCTGAAGTAGTTTTTGATTCTATAGATGAATATAAAAGTCTCTTTTCTAAGGTTTCTGAAGACTATAAATTCCTTGTCAATCAGATGAATTAATTTTGGGCGATAGTGCTGAATTAGAGCAATTAAGGGAACTAATAGAACTATTCCCTGCCGAGTACTCAATTGATGAAGTTGAAGAAGCTAACCGAATTACCCGTACTCGGTTTGATGCGTTAGATAACCAGCTTATTCCTTACTTCGCAAATACATTGGTAAAGGGTGAGGGCGAAACTTCGATTGATGGATACATTGGTTTTTGTAAATCGTTTCACACGCTGATTTTCAAAGAAATAATTTCGATAAATGGGGAATTCAGAAGTTCGGATCATGATGGTTCAGGTTCTGTTTATTTTGGGGGACAAAAACGGCAAGAACTTAAACCAAGATTTACCGGCTCCAAGCCTGAGAATATTGAAAATGATTTAAGGGATGCATTCAAGTTTTTAATGGATCTGGAAAGTGATACCCCGGTAGATAATGCACTTCGATTCTACCAGAAATTTGTTTTTACTCATCCGTTCTATGATGGTAACGGCAGGATTGCCCGGCTATTTGTGAACCTTTACTTGCTGGCCGATGGAAAATTTATTGATTGGAAGAACCTGCAAAACAAAGGGAAGTTTCTTAACAAGCTGAACTATTATCACGAAACCGGCAAAGAAGAGCACTTTAAGTGGTGGGCTAAAGTATGCTATAAATTTGTTTATGAGATTTCTGATGAGGATGAACGTTAATCCTTATTCTCCTCTTTATGAAAGTACATTACCATTTGATCTTCAGTGTCGTACTTTTCTATAGATTGTTTTTTCATTTCTTCATGTGCACTTTTTGCATCATCTCTTTCCCTCGACAATATTCTATATTGCTCAATTCTTACATCACTGGATTTTAAAATGTAGAAAATTTGATCATCCTCAACACGATCACTTATCGTTGGTTGCCCTTGAGCTTTGAGTTGAAATGGGAGTAAATAATCACCAATGACAACAGTATATTGTAATAAACCAATTGTACTGGAGTAATCTAACAAATCACTCTCTGCTGAGAACTCAAGTCGTATAAATGTGGGTTTGGGAGCCAATAACTCATATAAGAAATTGAGCAACCCAACTTGGCTCTTAAGTTCTGTAGGTTTTACAATTACATCAGACTTGAGATTAAAATGGTTCAGAAGTTTTGTAGCCGATTTTATTGATTGAAAATATTCAATTGATAACCCTTCTTTGTATTGATCAAAATTCAGATTACCACCCCAAAAAAGCTTGCCGTCATGTTTTACTTCAAAGTTGACCTTTTCATTACTTTCCAACCCACCCAGAAAAAGCATTAGATTTGTGATATCAATTACTTCGGAAAGTTTTACTTCGTTACTGAAATCAGGCGTCTCAAATAAGAACTCAATTTTTTTCCCTTCTGGGTAAATAGAAAATTTAATGAATTGAGCCTTATAGAGAATCTTCCATTTGCTTTCATCTTTAACTAACTGACCAATGCCTCGGGGAATATAGTATTCAGTACTAAATTCAACTGATGATCTATGATCTTCTGTTATAAACTTGATGGTTGCGGGCCCCTCAGGCTCAATATTTTTAAGGCTGAAATGACCTCCCTCTTGCTTATCAATTACAATTTCATCCCCAAATCTTTTATCTGTTACCTCCCAGTCATATACTTCAACTTTATCTACCTCACCTAAATATAGATCAACCATAAAAGCTTCAATATCATCTTTATATTTATCAGGTAGCTTACTTTGAAAATGAATTTGACCGGTTTCCTTCTCATATCCGACTTTCTCTCTAAGCGAATACTTTTTCTCTGAATAGCTTTTCTTAGTCTCCCTAAGATTTTTAAGAATTATTTCCTTTAGTTCTGAGCCATGGAGTTTTTTAACCTCTTCTGCAATTTTCCAGGGGAGTACTAATCCATACTTGTTTAGCTGATCCCAATTTTCTTTTGGAAGGTGTCTAATCTTCTTTTGAACTTTCGATATAATTTCTTTCCACACATGAAATACATGTGCTTTTATTGGCTCACCGTCAGCATTAACCTGTATTAATAAGTAGAAAGCTGGAATCGGAGCATCTACAAATTTCTTCAGGTTGGATAGTTTAATATTCCGATTACCTTTCTCATTCTCTGTTGTTTTTACTTGAACTAATACTCGGTCATGACTGTCATCTTTATCAAGAGATTTAATGTCGCTACTGTATGAGGGGGGGAGTGCTACCAGAAAATCCCATCCATCTTTATCTACTGTAACTCTATTAGGTATTAAATCTACCTGATGGCACCAAGTAGCTAATATAGTCTCTCCCAGATTTCCTGTGTCCATAGGCTTAAAACATTAATTAAACTTCGAAATATTCATCAATTTCCTGCATCAACCGTTCAGTCTCCATCAGGCCCACAATTATTTTTTGGTAGTGGCGAATTTCATCAATGGATAACTCTCTATCCCGACGGTCCTTGAGCCATTTCTCGGCGGGTTGGTAGCCTCCGATGTAGAACTCCCAGGCTTTTTTAGGAACCTTGCCGAAGTACTGCTCTTCATTAATCCATACTTTGCCAATTGACTTGTCTTCCTCTTCTGGGATAAAACCGGGATCGTTCTTCGTCAGTCGATTGGAAATAACATTACTTCCTCCAACCGGATAGGTGGTAATAAAATCCTCTACTACGGGATGTTCCAGCAGGTGAATTTGACGAAGTTCACCGCCTAATTCCACCAGTTTCCAGAATAGCTTTGAATCTTCAGGATAAGGTACTCTTGGGAAGTCAATCTTCAGAAACTCTTTGTATTTCTCGCGGTAGCTTGGTGAGTGGAGTACCGCGTAAATGTAGTCCAGCAAATCTATGGGCGCAAAAGTGCTCTCGCTGTCCTCTTTCTCCGGCACAAACTTCAGCCTGAGTTTTTCTGCTATTTCACCTACAATCTTTTTATCTAAATTGGGCGTGCGTTCGGGTTTACCGTCCAGGGTTTGTTGGGTGGATTCTTTGGGGTAGAGGTAGAGGGGAAACAAATTTGGTCCTCCACGTCTAAACATATTGGTATCTGCAATTTTATCGGAAATAAAAATACAGTCGAAGTAAGCAATGTTAGCTGCTTGTGCTTGCTTAACTAAAACCAAACCTAAATTCTCTTTACCAATGAAATGGTGCATTAGTTCAGGTCTTTCAAAATCTATTAAATTTGGATCATAATAAATTGTTCTGTTATCAAGTGGCCTATATTGATAAGGTTTTAAATAATCTTTTGTGTATTGGCCTTTGCGGGCATCAGAAAGAGTCCAATCTCTATTATCTTTCAGTGAATATTTATTTCTTATTTCCAAATCAGATCTATCTAAATCAAAGAAATCCTTAATCCGGTTATCTACTTTATCTTTATTCGAATCAACTACAAAATGATCTCTGTGAGTTTTAATACCACTTGAGTATTCTTTGAATAAATCCGCAACTGAAAGCCCATTATTATAGTCAGCTTCCAAAATGGCATCCCTTTTAACTAAATAATATTCAGGCCCACTATATCTAATTTTCTTCCACTTTATGTCTTCTAAATTCGATTTGGCTAAAAAATTATATTTTTCCTCACGTAACCCATAAATATCGAACAGATTTACTTCGGCCTTATTAGTAGCACCACTCTTTACAAATATATTAATTGAAACACCTTGTTGTATGTCAAATACATTTTGATCAATTGAACCGTCAGGAGCTTTTTCCTTTTTTTTAGCGCTACCATGTAGGTCAATAATAAAAATTTTATCAAATGTATCGATTAGAGATTCTCTCATCCTTCTATGTATAATCCCATCTAAGAAAGAATTGTTAGAGATATATGCCAATACACCTTCACTATTTTTACTAATGTAGTGCTGACCAAATTTGATAAATTTTATGTAATCATCAGAAAGCGGCTGAATGTTCCTTTCAGAAAGATCATCTTTATAATCATACATTAAGTTTTCAATCCAGTCAGACTTATTTGAACTGCTAATTGAATAAGGCGGATTCCCCAATACCACCATCACCGGCGTATCGCGTTTAATGTGGTTGGCTTCATTGGCTTCTTCACTTAGCCAGCCGGCAAAGAGGGTTCCGGTATCGGGGTGGTGTTCTTCCAGGGAGTTGGTGAGATACACTCGGAATCGCTCACTGCCGCTGGGTTCCACACCGGTCTCCCGCAACAGTAAATCCAATTTGAGGTGTGCCATTGCGTAGCTTGCCATCAAGATCTCAAAACCATTCAGGCGTGGAATTAAATGTTCTTCCACATAGGTAGCCCAGATGCCTTGCTGTCCTTCAAACTTGGAATGAATCTGTTTGATTACCTCAGCTAAAAAGGTTCCGGTTCCCGCTGCAGGGTCCAGAATCTGCACTTTATGCACTTCCCGCTCTTCTTCCACCACTCCACCTTTGTGACGTTTGTCGTGAGTGGGTACTTTTACTTTCACTTTAGTTTTGGAGGTGTCGGCCAAGCCGTCTTTGAGGTCAAACTCATCTTTCAGAATATCATCGACCGCTCGTACAATAAAGTTCACCACCGGCTCCGGCGTGTACCAGACTCCGCGACTTTTCCGCAACTTGGGATCATATTCCGCCAGAAAGGTTTCGTAAAAGTGAATAATGGGATCTTGTTGTTGTGTAGCTTTGCCAAAGTTTTTGAGAAGGCCATCAACATCAGTAGCTCTAAAAATATCAGCTAATCCATCTACCACCCATACGATACGATCATCCAGATCATAGCCCGCAATATACTGGAATAGCTTACGAAGAAAGGGATTGGTTTTCGGAATAAGCGCGGCAGCTTCATGTCGATCAAAGGTATCCAAGGTCGAATCGTGCAGCCGGGCGGCAAACATTCCGTAAGCAATCGTCTGTGCATAAATATCTGCAAACTCCTTTGCCCCGATGTCATGAATCAGTACATTCTGAAAAGCAGTCAATTGCTCCCGCAAAGTGTTGTTGGCTGACTCATTCACTTTATTCCTTTGCTGTTCTTCATCGGCATTCAGGGCTTTTTCAATCACATCGGCCAGGATTCGGGCTTTACCTGCCATCATCTTCGATAGCTTATTGGCACTGCGGATGGTTTGTCCGACATGTGTGCCAAAATCTTTGATGATATCCTCAAACCGTCCGTAGTTTTCGGGCTTGCCCACAATCTGTCCGTCCTGCACTTCCGCAATACGGACCGTGGTAATGGGTTCGCCCTCGCGGTACAGGTGAAAATCCAGGTAGTCGGTGAAAATGAGGTTGTGGAGTCCGCCTTTGTAGCGGCTGAACTGCTCTTTGTTCTTTTTCTTGCCGGAAAGGTCGGGATCGTCAATGTCTTTGGCTTCAATATAGCCGACGGGAATTTTGCCTTTGGTGAGGATGTAATCAGGAGCTCCAACATCAGAGCGTTTGGGCTCATTGGTGACAAGTATGCCTGGTAAAAGAGACTCCAATAAGCTTTGTAGATCTCCCCGATAACTGTGCTCCCGAGAGATTCCCGATTTGAATCTCCGATTTAGCTCTTCAACGTATTTTTGTACGGTCATAAATAAATAATTTGGTTGGCACTTAGGCTAATAAAATGAGGGGATAAAGACAATACTATTTATCGTCATTAAAATTCATCAATAAGAGTCTTTCTATTTCCCAATACTCAATCCATTACTTTGACTCCATCACCTCACTTAATAACTCCCATGATTCTTCCCAAGTGAGTTTACCCCGGACAAGATTGTGTATGCCTTTTGTTAGCCTGAGCTCTTTTTCAGTCATTTAAAGCTGATTTGTGCTGAAACCTTTTATAGTAAGAGCAGTGGGAAAGGGATTCCTTACAGTTTATTTTAAATGCAATTTCTTGCTAATCTACATTAATCTCTTATTTTGGCATTTTTATGAATGGATACAAAGTGAAATTTTATGGGTGCAGATAATTCGAAAGTTAGATTTCAACTTTTCAGATACCAGCTACTTCCACTTCAAAGTGAAAAACAATATGGATTAAGTAGTCCTGTCAAGGATATAAAAAACATTGAAGAATTAAAGAAAAGAAAGAATGAATTCTTTATTAAAGCATTGCTTGATGTCAAAAAATTTGATCACCAGTTCAGTGAGATAAACCACAAAATCTTATTCGAAGGTAATGACAGAGTGATTATCAAAATAGCTCCTCAAAAGAATGTGGAACTCACTGACAAGGATTTTAGTAAAAAAGAATACGAAGATTGGCCACCAATTGTAGTATATGTTGACAATAGGCCTCATATACAGACACTACTAATTGAAAATAATAGAAATGTTTTCAGCTCTCCTCAAGTAGTTGCAAACTTATTTGAAAACACTCTTAATCATAAACTTAAAGAGTACTTTTTGGCAATTTATATTAAACCCAGATTTGAAGAGCATGAATTTTGGGAGTTAGTCAGGTCGCATGAAAACAAAATTAAACAAGTGAATTTTGAACTGATTTCACCTAATCTTGCTGACATTTCAGGTGGACTCGAACTTGATTTGGGACAATTAAATAATGACACAAATTCGCATAAAACAAATCTGGAATTAAATAGTGAGCAAAATTCGCACCTTAGTCTGGATAAAAGTAATGATATGATCAGTTCTTTAGTAAAGTATTCTTCAGATGGGGGAGGTGACATATCAATGAAAGTGGAAGGTGTAAGAAAAAAAATACATACAAAAAACACTGTTAAGGAAATTGAAATTGAAAACTTAGAAATTAGTAATGTAAATCCTACAGAATTGGGAGAAATTTTAGATAAGCTACAATGAAAGAGGTTTTTAAAAATATTTTCATTTGTCTTGGTGTAAGTGCACTGATTGTGTACATATCTTATTTAATTCAGTCGAATTATATTTTTGAATTATTGAATCAAGGGTTGATCATCATCCTAATTTCCTTGTTAGCAATAAATACAACTACAAGTAGCGTTATTTTAACTAAGCTGAAAGAAATTTCTGATAAAAATAAAATTTCATTCACAAATACCATTGACCAGTTACATCTTTCAATAAAAGAGCAAGTTTGGCTAATTATTGTTGGTTTAGTATTTCTAATTATTGGTGATAGTAATGTAATAAGGAATGGTTTTTCACAACTGGAAAATGGAATAAATACAGTGTTAGTTGCTGTATTTATTTATGCGATATTGATTCTTAAAGATACAGCTAACGCAATTTTTGTCATTTTAAACCATGAAAAATCAGCTAAAGATTAGCCATTTTTTGTTTAAGTCTTTTTACTGTAAGGTGAGTGTATTTTTCCGTTACTTTTTGACTTGAATGTCCAGCCATATAGCTTGCCTCAGCCGTATGGAATCCTTTTTCAATCCAGGTAGTAACGGCTTGGTGTCTCATTCCATGTAGTGTCCGGGTTGTCGGAATACTTGCCTCCTTACAGTAGCGCTTAAACTCCCGGTACACTCGCATTCCACGAACCGGGTGGCCTTTTGTATTACCCCCGGTATAGATAAACACGTAATCACTGGGGCTGATCTTTCCACGAACTTCTAAATATGTATCTAATTCCTCCTTTAGTTCATTAATGATCGGAATCAGACGTACTTTTAATCCTTTAATAGTATTCTGTGCAATAGTAAGAGTGAAGTACTTCCTCAGTTTTATGATATTGCAGCAACCAAAGTTTAGAGCTTCTATTATTGCTATTCATCTTTTTTGTTCACAAATTAAGCGTGTTCACGTAACGTGAACAATATAAATATGTGAACATGGAAGAAAAAGAAATCATACATACCGCCTTAGAACACCTGGAGCCTGCTTTACTGAAAGGAGAATGGCACCCTTTTAATGAGAAAAAGGAGAAGCTTGATGGTGAGCTTATTCTGATATACGAACATCAAAGGATTCATTTTGATGCCATCGTGAAAAAAGAGTTTCGTACCTATCAAATAGAACAGATTATTGCTCAGGCGGACAGGTATCAAAATCCGATGGTGATCGCTTACCGGTTATTCCCTGCGTTGAAGGAAAAGCTAAAGGAGCATCGGATAAATTACCTTGAGGCCAATGGAAACCTGTTTGTACATACAGATCATGTGCTTCTGTTTCTTGACCGGGACAAAAAACTGCACACACCGGATACCACGGGAAACCGGGCTTTTACTCCAACAGGCTTAAAAGTGCTGTTTGAACTTTTACGGGATAAAGAGCTCATTCATCAAACGCAACGGGAGATCGCTAAACGAACCGGAGTAGCGCTGGGAAATATTCCAAAGGTTCTTAAGGGACTGCAAGAAACCGGATTCTTATTCAAGGTCAACAAGAAAAAATATGCCCTGAATAACAAGGAAGAATTGCTGCATAAATGGGTGGAAGAGTATAAAAACGTTTTACAGCCAACTCTTGAAAAAGGTCGGTTTACCCTAAAACCAACAAATAAAGACTGGAGAGAGCTGAAATTGCACACGCCTGACACGGTTTGGGGAGGAGAACCGGCAGGAGATGTATTAACCAATTACCTGCGTCCGGAAACATTGACGATCTACACGAACGAAACCAAAAAGGACCTTATGATGCACTATGGACTGATGCCGGACAAAGAAGGTCCTATTCAGGTCTATGAGAAATTCTGGAAACAGGATGAAGAGCGAGATACCGCACCGGATTTACTTGTTTATGCAGATCTAATGAATACACAAGACAAAAGATGCATAGAAACAGCGGAAATGATATACCATGAGCAAATCAAACCAGAATTATAAAGACCTTGCTATCCCATTTTTCAGGAAAGTTTTTGAGCTCATTGATGATGTGCTGAAAAACAGAGAAATCCCTTACTACCTGATCGGAGCAAGTGCAATAGCACTGGAATTGCTAAAGAAAGGAATAAAACCGGCACGAGGTACCAAAGACATTGATTTTGCAATCATGATCTCTTCTTTGGATCAGTTTAAGGAAGTGGTTAATGACTTAGAAAAAGCAGGATTTAATAAAGTAGAGGCTCCGTGGACACTAGTACATCCAGAATATGACGTAGTTGTTGATCTTTTACCCTTTGGTGAGATTGAGGAAAACTATACGGTTGGTTTTAATAAACGATATACTGATCTACACGTATTGGGCTTCAAGGAAGTGATGAAAGACAGCCGGGAATATGAAATTGAAGATCGGGTGGTTAACGTGCCTCCCATACCGGGAATGATTTTATTAAAGCTTGTTGCCTGGAGTGACCGCCCTGAAGATCGGGGGAATGATCCCTATGATATACTTAGGGTCATTGAATACTATAATGATCTCGAATTTGATGCCAACATGATGGAACATTACGATTTGATCCCTGAACAGGAGGAATTTGATCATCAAATGTTTTCGGCCAGAATCCTTGGCAGAAAAGCAAAAACCTATCTGGATAAATCTAAGGATTTAGAGGCCAGAATTTTTGAAGTGTTAGAAAATAATACGGTTGATGCGAAAGAATCCCGGATCGCAAAATCCTGGGCTATGCAGAAAGGATGGGATTTAGAGTATTGTGTTACATTACTGGAAGCGTTTAAAGCGGGGTTGTCTGAAGGGACTTCATGATTTATCAGGGAAAAGAAATAGGAAAATTGGGCAGAGTTCAGCTTACACTCTCCTAAAAAATGATTCCTATCTTCAATTCCACAACCTTACTCGATAACACCATGACCCTTTCCAAGTGAGATAACCCCGGACTAAGTTGTCTATACCTTTTGTTAGCCCATGCTCTTTATCGATCATTTAAGCTTAATTTAAGCAAGGGTTTTTATTATCTGATTAAAGTGACCTTTAATACATCTTACCAGGTGATGCCATGAAGCTCTTAAAAGTTTTAATCAGACCCATCTTACTCGAAGAAATTAGCAAAGAATTACGCCATCACGGTGTATACTGTATGACTGTGTATCACGGTGAGGGTACAGGCAGGTATATTGATCCGACCAAAGAACATGGTTCATTGGATTTTCCCGCAATGCATGCTAAAGTAGTAAAAATTGAAATTGCAACACATGATGAAGATGCAGAAAAAGTTGCAGAGATCATTCAAAAGAGAGCTTCCACGGGATCGGAAGGGGATGGAATAATTTTTATATCCACTATTGAGGAAGCTGTTCGAATAAAAGATGGAACAAGTGGCCCGGATGTTCTTATTTGAAACCAACATCCTACTGGAAACTTATGCTGACCTGATTTAGGTAAAACTCACTTTAAGGTTGTTTTAAGGGTAACAGCCGTATGTTATGGTAGAACACATAACCGATTAATCATTAAATAGAATAAAAGAAAATGGAATATTTTACATCAAAAACGGTAGATCTCTCTTACGATCAGGCCATTGCAAAAGTAACAGAACTGCTCAAAGACGAAGGCTTTGGGGTTTTAACTGAAATTGACGTCAAAGACACCCTGAAAAAGAAGCTGGACGTGGATTTCAAAAAGTACAAAATATTGGGGGCTTGCAACCCAAACTTTGCTCATAAGGCACTGCAGGCGGAAGACAAAATCGGCGTGATGCTGCCCTGTAATGTCATCGTGGAAGAACATGAAGATGGCACGGTGGAAGTCTCAGCGGTGAATCCGGTGGCTTCCATGCAGGCCGTTTCCAATAAGGAATTGCAGCCCATCGCAGACCAGGTCAAAACGAATCTGGAAAGAGTTATAGACCATCTTTAAAGAATATTAATTCAAACAAAAAAAAGGTATCTATTATGAAACGCTTAACACTTACACTTTCAATGATTCTACTTTTTGCCGGCATGAGTTTAGCCCAGCAAACACAGGAAGATATGAATCAGAAAAAACAACAAATGATGGAAATGATGCAGGATTCCACCATGCGGTCCATAATGATGGAGCATATGGCACAGAACCCTGAAATGCGCAGTCAAATGATGAAGCAGATGATGAATTCAGAAAATATGGATCAATCTGCGATGATGAAAAACATGCAGGATATGATGAAAAACAATCCTGAGATGAAACAGCGTATGCAAAAGCACATGGATATGATGCAGTCGATGATGAAGGAGGGTATGGACCATTCTAACATGATGGAAATGATGGATGACTCATCCATGATGAAGATGCACATGATGTGCATGCAGATGATGCAGGACGGAATGATGAATGGCCAGGGAATGATGGACAATAAAGGCAGTATGAACGGAAGTAATCATCAACAACATCATAACTGAAAATGGATTGGCTAAATGCACTAAATACGCTTTGGGCTCCGGTGATATGGATTCTGTCATCCGGAGTCTTTCTATTGGTTTGGTATTTCGCTTTACGGAGAAAGCACAAGGTTGATATCAGTAATGCAGCGATTAAAATTCACCGAAAACGATTTATAAACAATGAAATTTCGCAAAAAGAGTTCGAAAGACTCAAAGAATCTTTGACTAAATAATTACCAATAAAAAATGAACAAACACAATTTTTGGATGATCATAGGATGTGGCATCCCGCTTTTGCTTCTTTTTATAGTGCCCTTGTTGGGGCTTGATAGCAGTATAACCTTATTTATTTTTGTAGTAGCCTTATTAAGATTTATTTTATTAAATTTTCACTCCCCAGTGGGAAAAATTGGTCATGGATAATCAAAAGCTGTCTTTAACAGGTTCTGTATCATTAGGCACAGGAGTAATGATAGGGGCCGGGATTTTTGTACTTATGGGGCAAATTGCTGAGTTAGTTGGCGATTTATTTCCTATAGCTTTTTTGGCAGGTGCCATCGTTGTCGGGTTTAGTTCTTATTCGTACGTCAAATTTTCTAATGCGTATCCCTCATCCGGCGGGGTTGTAAAATTTTTAACTAAAGCTTATCAGCCGGGTACGGCTGCTGGTACCCTTTCATTACTAATGTATGCATCCATGGTTGTTGCCCAAAGTTTAGTTGCCGGAACTTTTGGAGCATATACCCTCAGGTTATTTCCGGAAGAATATGCTGGCTATGCTTCCGCCTTGGGTGTAGGACTTTTGGCCCTGGCCTTTATCGTTAATGTATTGGGTAATAAAATTATTGGCGCAACCGCAACCATAACAGCGATTATTAAAGTTGCAGGCATCGCACTGCTTGCTATTGCGGGGTTAGCCATTGCAGGATTTCCGGATATCACGGGTAATTATGTTTCAGAAAATAGCCAGTCCTTGCCTGCAGGTTTGAGTTTTGTTGCGGCACTGGCCCTCTCGATCCTCGCGTACAAAGGCTTTACAACGATCACCAATCAGGGGGATGATATTCAAGAACCGCATAGAAATATGGGCCGGTCTATCATCATTTCTATCCTGCTATGCACTTTGATCTATTTCTTTTTAGCACTGTCTGTATCGGCAGGATTGAGCATCCCTGAAATCATAGCCGCCAAAGATTACGCACTGGCTGAGGCAGCGCGACCTGTTTTTGGTAAATGGGGCACATGGCTAACCATTTTACTCGCTATGGTAGCTACCGTATCCGGTGTAATAGCCAGCATTTTTTCATCTTCAAGATTATTGGGGATGCTTAGCAGTATGAAACAAGTGCCCATACTAAAGATTGGAAATTTCCGAAATCCTGCACTTATTTTTACTGTAGTCCTGGCAATACTTTTAACGGTCTTATTTAATCTGACTCGAATTGCCTCCATTGGGGCTATTTTTTATCTGATCATGGATATGGCCATACACTGGGGGCTGCTGCGACATCTCAGAAAAGAAATTAGCTTTAATCCTGCTATTCCTTTAATTGCCTTAGTAATGGACGCCGTCATACTTGCTGCATTTATTTATCTCAAGTACCTGGATGACCCCTTCGTTCTGATTGTAGCGCTGATTGGAATAACGCTCATCATTATAGCCGAACGTCTTTTTATGATATCCCATACGGACAAGGAAGGAAAAATGCATATGGGAATGGATGAAGAAGATATTTAAGTAAAAATGTAATGGCCGGAATTGTAAATAATTCTCTGAGCATGACGCCCTTTGAAAAGGTGGTAAAACAACACCACGTGGGTACTGAATTGGAAGAGCTTTTGACATTATTCAATTAAAATAATTGCAATGAAAATAACCCTGCATAGCATTCTAAATCTGTTCTTAATTTAAGCTTGCTTTAAGCCTCCTTCCGTATCTTGCTTGCAGTATCGCGCTGCATTTAGTTAGTGATTGTGCAGTCTACTTTAATTGTTAACAAATATATTGGTGGTATCATGTTTTACGATCATCATTTTATAGGCATGCACTGGATCTGGTGGCTTATTATGATAGCCATCATCTTGCTGGTGGTTTTCAATATTATCCCCTACCGCCCCAAAACAGAACTGGAAGAGGATGCCATGGATATTTTAAAGACAAGATTTGCACGTGGTGAAATTGAACATGAAGAATTTGAAGAGCGCAAGCAGATATTAAAACAAAACAACAAATAGCATAAAAGGAATCTACAATGAAAAAGATAAATGTAGCTGTTAATGGATACGGCGTCATCGGAAAACGAGTGGCAGAGGCAGTAGCCCTGCAAAAGGATATGCAACTGGTTGGCGTTGGCGATGTAGCCGCCGATTGGAGAATAAAGACAGCCGCTCAAAAGTATGACGTATTTGCAAACACTGAAGAAGGACGCAAGGCGATGGGAAACCAGAAAATAGGGGTGGCCGGAGATCTGGATGATCTGCTGGATGCTGCCGATGTGGTGGTAGATTGTGCTCCCAAAAAATTCGGTGCCCAAAATGCGGAAAAATACAGACAGGCAGGAGTGAAATTTATTGTGCAGGGTGGGGAAAAACACGAGACCACCGGCCATTCTTTCAGCGCAGAAAACAATTACGCCTCGGCACTGGGACGAGATGCAACCCGGGTGGTTTCCTGTAACACCACTTCGATTGTTCGAACGTTGAGTGCATTGAAAAGAGCCGGCTTGCTAAAAAAAGCTCGCGGCACTTTGCTCCGCCGAGCTACTGATCCATGGGAAAGTCACAAAAATGGCATTATGAATACATTGGTACCTGAACCGGAAATTCCCAGCCATCAAGGCCCTGATGCCCAAAGTGTAGATCCGGATCTGGATGTGGTAACGGCCGCCGTAAAAGTACCGGAAACCCTGAGCCACCTGCATTACTGGACGGTTCAATTGACCAAAGAAGTATCCAAAGAGGAAGTTTTAGAGGCATTTGGAAGTTCAACGCGAACAGCCTTTATACGTATGGATGATGAGTTATCAGCGAATAATGCAGTAAAGGAATTAATGCTGGATATTGGTCGCCCTCATGGGGATATGTACGAAGTGGCCATCTGGGAAGATATGCTCAAGGTGGAAGGTGATGAGCTGTACTACGCCTACCTGGTAGACAATCAAGCTATTGTAATTCCCGAAACAATCGATGCTATTCGAGCACTAACCGGCATAGAATCTGATCCTGCAAAATCAATAGATAAAACAAATCGATCGCTGGGCATTAAACAACGATTTATTTAATCAATGTATATAAATATAACCTGAGTTCAAGTAATAAGTGCAACACGATTAAATAACCCTGAGGGGCATGCCCCACAGGGTTTTCGGTCAAGCGTGGTATATTTTAGTTATCATGCAAAAATACAACC
>Ga0306867_1000890_pt1 | contig 15349 bp, 15 predicted proteins | sample AntRauTorckE6831_FD_190432 | JGI IMG/M metagenome (GOLD analysis project Ga0306867, IMG submission 190432) | Saline lake microbial communities from Rauer Islands, Antarctica - Metagenome Torckler E6 #831 (v2) (version 2) | ecosystem: Environmental > Aquatic > Non-marine Saline and Alkaline >... | reverse complement strand
TTTAATAAGCCCATACCCACAAAATATGTAATTTTTTATGAAGCTCTGACAACAATTTCCTGAACCACTTTACTGCCCACTTTTTCATTCAGCCTTTTCGTAATAGAAAAGCGTTTCATATGTATTTCATGGCGCCAGGCGCTGTTATCTACCTCAAGTACGAGTCGGTTTCCTTCAAAATGCAGATTTTTGCTCACCGCGGCTATCTTCTCTCCCACTATTTCCGGCCACACATGCAGCACCATTCCCCTTTGAAGCTTCGTACGGTGGGGAATTCGCTTCATGAATTCCTTCAGAAGATCGTCCATCGATTGTGGTTTATTTCCAAATGCCATATTTAATGTTTTTTATGTACCTGCCCGTTATCAACACTGAACCAGCTGTTGGAAGATGTCTCTTTAAACTGAGATTCTAAAAAAGGTTTTTCAGCAGCTGATGTTATAAACGTTTGCCCCGAGTGTTTCGTAAGTGTCTCCATGATAATCGTCACTTTTTGCTGATCCAGATTCCCAAACAGATCATCCAGCAACATCACGGGCAGATCATCCAGCTGATCGGAATAATAGAACAGCTGCGCCATTTTCAGCGCCATGGAGAACAGCCGGTGCTGTCCCTGAGACCCGAAATTCCGAAGCTCCATATCATCCAGATAAAACACAACTTCATCTCTGTGCGGCCCGTACAGCGTTTGCTCCCGCTCAATCTCTTTTTCCAGGTTCTCCTTAAGCAAAGACGCGTATGCCTGCGAGATCTGTTTCAAATCATCAGGGTTTTCGAGTATAGTTTGATACTCGAGATCCGGCTTTAGCTTCAGCTCCGAAATGGTTCGATACTGAAATTCGAGGTAGCGCTTGAACTGCCGCAACACATCTGCCCGTTTGGCGATGAGGCGCGACCCGGTCTCTACAAGCTGCAGATTCCATGGCTCAAGATAAGTAGTCAGCAGGTCTCTCGGTCCCCGGAACTCCTGCAGTAGCCTATTCCGCTGTTTTCGAATGTGGCGATACTCCATCAAATCCCGCAGATATTTTGGCGAAATCTGACTGATCATGCTGTCTAAAAACGACCGCCGCTCAGCCGGTCCGTCAGCCGTTAACTTCAGATCTTCCGGACTCATGACAACCACCGGAACCATCCCTATGAGATCAGATAACCGTGGAAGAGGGCTGTCGTTCACAAAGATTTTTTTCCCTTCGCCCCGCGAGTAGCTGCATGACACTTTGAACGACTGTCGGATCTCCCCTTCGAAATCGCCGTCTATCATAAAATATTTCTCATCCCAGTTTGCCACATACTGATCGCTTGTCGCCACAAAACTCCGGCTCATGCACAAATAGTGTATGGCATCGATAATGTTGGTTTTGCCGGCACCATTTGGCCCTGTGATCAGATTGAGATGGGGAGCAAAGTGGATTTCAGAATCCTCATGGTTTCTAAAATTTCGAAGTTTCAGCCGGTTGATGCGCATGCGTGGAAGATAACAAATTTACGGTATCTCCCGAATGGCAGACATGGCCCCACATCAAAAAAGAGAAGCCCCGGCTTTTACCCCGGAGCTTTTCGCATTTTAAAGATGTGGACTTCTATTGATTGGCGAATTCTTCCCAGTCGATCTCACCCTGTGGCTTACCGATTTGAGTGGCTACACGGCCGCCGTCGGCAGATGTATCAATCTCATCCAGACGATCATACCGTCTCATATCCACCCATCGATGGCCTTCTCCCCAAAGAGAGTAGCGACGCTGATTCAGCATTTCATCAATAAGCGCCACCTGTTCAACGGCACCGGCATAGGGATCGAGACCCCATGCGTTACGGATGATGTTAATTGCATCAACCGCATCATCAAGGTTTGCACCGCCAAGCTGAATGTTGGCTTCTGCATAAATCAACAGCAGTTCTTCGTTCCGAATAAACGGCATCGAGCTGGTAGCAGTTGCAAACCGGCCATCCTGAAAGGCAACTGAAAGATCCGGCAGGTCATTAACTTCGACAGGTGTTGTCCGCTCATCGAGTTTTCTTTCAATCCTCATATCACCGGCTTCGGCATCTGCAACAAATGCAGGACTGGGCACAATTAAGAGGTTTTCATTGGCGTCATCAACGAAAAAGTATGGATTGAACAGATCGTTTCCCCCGCCAAACGTATGTGCAGGGCCAACATAAAGATCATCTTCCGTCTGACCTGTCGACAGATTCAGGAAAGAATCCTCAAGCGCATCCAGTGCTCCCTGCCAGTCCTCTGCATACAGTGCGTACCGTGCTGCAATTGCGCGGTTCACTTGTAGCATGCCTTCAGGCGTGTTAAATCCGGCAAAACCATCCGACAGCGGAAAAGGAAATGAATCGCCCGCCCCTTCGAGATTTGTGGCTGCTGTGTTCAGGATTCCTCTGATTTCAGCGAGGGCATCGTCGTAGGAGAGGAATCCGCCCGGTTCAAGAGGTTCTGAAAATGTAACATTAACACGGATTCCATTTTGATACTGGTGCATCAGCGGCATCTGAAACTGATAAGCTTTCAGAGTGCTCGCGAAACCTGTGTATGCATTTAGCTCGGCGTCGCTCAGAAAATCTGCATTCTCGAGAGACTCAAGAAGAAGATTGGAGTGACGTATTGCAAAATAGGGGGTTTCATAACCGCTGGCATCAACGAAGAATGTGTTATCATCTTCGGCCGGTACGGGTACGGGTGGTATCTGAAGCCAGGTTTGTGAAAAGTTGGGGTCTGATGTATTGATGTAGTACAGCTCCCGGCTTATGGTACCCGACAGGCTCCACCAGCCGCTGGTTGCGCTGTTATAGTTCCGATTTACGGCTTCCAGGCCTATTGCAAGGTTTTGCAGGTCGCCATCTGATGGATTTTCAAGAACCACAGAGGCATCCAGATTATTCGGATCCGACACCGGATCAACATCAGTTAAATCACAGGATGTAACTAAGATCATTAATCCTGCCAAGACAATTATAAGATTCGTTAAATTTTTCATGGATTTGCTCAGTTTGGATTAGATGTCAATTTTTACGGAAAACAACACTTTGCTCGTTGTGGGAAACGGAGTAATATCAACTCTTGTACCCAGCGCATTTCGTCCTGTAGCGTTTACTTCCGGGTCGTATCCGGAATAATCAGTAAACATCAGCAGGTTAGTGCCGGTTACTCCAAGGCGAACCCCGCGAACCGCATCCCCGGTAATCCTTCCCAGCACTCTTGTTGGAATGGTATAGGAGAGAGATGCTTCCCGAAGTTTCAGGTAGCTTGCATCTTCAAGAAATGTGAGTGTGGCCCCTTCCCTTGAAACGATCTCGTCATTGCTGTTAAAGTAGTCATCCGAGTTACCACCGCTGTCAGTTAACAGAGTTGAGAGATTTATTCCCTCGGCACCTTCACTCCAGTGAAGAAGGAAGCTGGCCCTGAAGTTTTTCAGAAACGTAAAATCGTTGCTGAACGACATTTGAAAATCGGGTTGAAGATCTCCAATATTAACCTGTGCCGGGTCACCGGGCTCGAATCCGTAAATTGCCGTTGGAGATACGCCCTCTTCAATTCTGGACGCACCAAATGTAGGCGACGCGAAGAACGTGTTGGTGAAGGGCGGTATAACCAAATTGGTCACTTCTGAACTGTTGGTCCACCATAAAATACCTGAACTCCAGGTGAAGCTTTCATTTTGGACCGGAATAATGTTCAATGCTATTTCGGTTCCGATATTTTCAAGTTCCGCAGCGTTTGACGTCAACTGATTAACGCCCGTGGATGGAGCTGGTTGAAGGCCTAAAATCAGATCTTCAATCGTTTTATTATACCGGGTAAATTCGAGAGAAGCCCGTCCGTCAAGAAGTGAAATATCAATTCCATATTCCAGCTCTTTGGCGCGCTCGGGCTTCAAGCCGGGAGCTACACCGGAATTCGGGGCAACGGCACCACCCAGAGAACCGACATTCACACCGGTTAGGCTTGAGAATATTCCGCCAAATGACGGCAGCCCACCGGTTTCACCGTAAGCAATCCGCGGCTTGAGCTGAGAAATCAGATCTGACTCGAGGAAATCAAAGTTTGTAAGATTCACTGCAAGGGATGCCTTGGGATAGAAGTAGTACTCACCCGAATCGAGGTTCAGAGTAGATTTATCCCATCGCCCACCGACTGTTGCAGTCACTTTATCCTCAAAGTTTATTTCCTGCTGCGCGAAGATTCCAAAATCGGTAACGTCCAAAAAATTCTGGCTGGCTGTCACCTGCGACGCATTGCCAACGTTGGTTTGAGCAGGCAGCAGACCCTGTCCCCGAATTCTGTCAAGTGAGATCTGCTGATCAAACCGGGTAGCCCCCAGCTGAGTCGTCAGATCAAAGTCCCCAAAATCTCCGCCTACTGACGTATTAAAAATTAATACAGTCTGTAAGTTGGTGTTGAGCACCTCTTCCGCAGAATGAATAACATCTCCCGGAAAGTTAGCCGCCGTTCGTTGGAACTGCATAAACTCAGGGAAGTAAATTCTGGAGTCAGAGTTAGTATAGTCCAGCCCCCCTCTCGCGTTTAAAGAGAGCATGGATCCATCTTTTTCAAACAAGGTTGCATCTAAAGCAAGTGACTGAAGAAAACGATTAATCTTCTGAGAGTTTTCAGCAACGTCGATCAGACGAAGCGGATTTTCAGAAAAATACGGTGAGTCATTAAATGTACCATCCGCATTTTGCTTGATGAGATCATAAGCGTAGTTCGGATGAAACGCCAGGGAATACCCGATGGATCCACCGGTATTGTTCTGGTTACCCGTAAAACCGCGGTCACTCGCCGTATTTAGGTAGCTTGAATTACTTGTCACTCTGACCTGAGGTGTGATGGAGTGCTCGATATTTCCACGCAGAGAGCGCCGGTCGAACCCGGTGTTGCTGATAATGCCGTCTTCCCTGTTCAGGCCACCTGATACAAAAAAGCGTGTTTGGGCATTACCTCCCGAAACACTGATCTGTGTGTTTCTTACCACGCCGTTATTTCCGTAGATCTCTTCCTCAAGGTCAACAACATTTCCGTTTTCCCGGGCTGTGTTAAGACGCCCTTTCTCACGGGCAGCTGCTGCTGAACCTTCACCGTAAAAAGCGTCTATCCGATCTTCGGTCCAGTCAGTTCTGCCAAGCAAATTCAGCGGACTGTTAAAACCAACATCCTGCTTGATAGAGACTTGTGTGGCACCTGCGCGTCCTTGTTTTGTTGAAATGATAATAACCCCTGCATTCGCACGCTGTCCATAAATTGCTGCTGCGGATGGACCTTTCAGAATTTCAACGCTCGCAATATCGTCCGGGTTGAGGTCAGCAAGGCGGTTTGCGGCACCATCTTGTGCTGTTCCGCCAGCCCCGCTCACGGTAGATCGGCCTGTGGTTAATACATTATTATTCACATAAACGCCGTCAATAATGTAAAGTGGCTGTGAGGAACCGGCACCGAGCGTACTCACACCTCTCAATTGTACATTAAAGCCACCACCGGGCGCACCGGAGTAGGCATTAATCTGGACGCCCGGAATCTTGCCCTGCAACGCCCTGTCCAGCGTTTGAGGATCAGAGTTTGCAGTCAGTTGTTCTGCTGAAATTGTGGATACAGAATTTGCCAGATTCGATCGTTTAATTGTACTTGCCAGGCCCGTTACAACAAGTTCATCAAGATTTGCCACATCAGGCTGCATTTCAACATCCAGCGTAACGCTTTGACCATTAGAGCCAGACAGATCAATATTTCTGGTATTAAAGCCAATGGATGAGAAACGAAGTGTTATATCTCCGGCCGGCAAGTCCAGTTCATATGTACCATCTATGTCAGATGATGTACCTGCATTTGTTTCGGCATGAAATACAGTTACTCCAACAACTGGCTCTCCAGTAGAGGCGTCTGTAATAGTACCAGACACTGTAAACTGTGCCTGCGCAACCTGCGTCAAAAACAAAGCAGCGGCAAACAGCAATACTGTTCGTAGTATGTATCGATAGTTCATGATTATAGTTATTTTTCTGTTTATAGTTTTTTTGATGGAAGCGATAAGCGATTTAATGTGTCTTATGATAGTTTAGTCTTAGCGCTCAGTATACATATTTTTGTTTTCAAATTATAACTGCTCTTTGTCACAAATTTATCAAGTTTACAGCTATCAGTACATTGATATTTTGACGCTTATATTTTATACCATAAATAAAAAAGCCTTCCGGTTTTTACCGAAAGGCTTTCCATCTCTTTCATTGATACAGAGTATATATTTACCCGCTAAATGTAACTTTTCCCATAAACAGAGCCGCATCTCCCAGTTCCTCTTCAATCCGAAGCAACTGGTTATACTTAGCGATACGGTCTGTACGACTCATAGAGCCTGTTTTAATCTGGCCGGCGTTCGTTGCCACAGCAAGATCGGCTATGGTTGTATCTTCCGTTTCGCCTGACCGGTGAGAGATAACGGACGTATACCCATTTTTATGAGCCATCTCGATGGCATCCAGAGTTTCAGTAAGGGTCCCAATTTGGTTCATTTTTACCAGGATGGAGTTTGCAATACCTTCGTTAATTCCTTTTGCAAGGCGTTCTGTGTTCGTCACAAACAGGTCGTCGCCCACAAGCTGAACTTTGTCACCAATGGCGTCTGTAAGTGTTTTCCAGCCGTGCCAGTCGTCCTCGTACATGCCGTCTTCGATGGAGATAATCGGATATTTCTCAACCCATTTTGCCCAGTATTCAACCATCTCGTCCGCATCGCGTACGGATCCGTCACTCCATTTAAACTCATACACTTTCTTCTCGGTGTCATAAAATTCAGAGCTTGCCGGATCGAGTGCTATCAGAACCTCATCACCAGGGGCATATCCGGCTTTTTCGATGGCGGTTAAAATAACTTCAATTGCCTCTTCATTAGATTTCAGGTTCGGCGCAAAGCCGCCTTCATCGCCAACAGAGGTATTGTAGCCTTTTGAGGAAAGAACTTTTTTAAGATTGTGAAAAATCTCGGCCCCCATTTGCACCGCATTGCTGAACGTATCCGCTCCGACGGGCATGATCATAAATTCCTGTGGATCCACATTATTATCTGCGTGAGAACCGCCGTTTATGATATTCATCATAGGCAGCGGGAGAACTTTCGAATTCACCCCGCCAAGATAACGCCATAACGGAAGGCCGGTTGACATCGCTGCAGCTTTTGAAACCGCCATTGATACTCCTAAAAGCGCATTAGCGCCCAGTTTTCTTTTATTCGGTGTACCGTCCAGATCAATCAGCATCTGGTCAATTTCCACCTGCATCGTAGCCGGAAACCCAAGCAGTTCATCTGCAATAATATCATTCACATTGGCAACTGCCTTTTTCACACCCTTGCCAAGATAGTAATCGGCATCGCCGTCTCGCAGCTCAACCGCCTCAAATTCACCGGTGGATGCACCTGAAGGAACGGCAGCTCTCCCCAGAATTCCGTTTTCAAGAATAACATCAACTTCAACAGTTGGATTGCCTCGTGAATCCAGTATTTGTCGTGCAGAAATATCTTCAATTAAACTCATATTTTAATCTCTGTGTTATTTAGGTTAATGGAATTACAATGTACAGTTTAAATTCATTTCTATAAAATACAAGACGATGCAACAATCTCCCATTTTGCTTTACGACATTGATGGCACTCTGCTGAATGTCCACCGAGATTTTATTCTGACTATCATCGAAGAACAGCTCTCACTGTTTGATATAGATAAGTCGGATGCAAATTCCCGCTCATTTGCAGGGCGCACCGACAGGGGAATTTTTATGGAGCTGGTTGGCAACATGCCAAATGCGGCTTCACTTTTCGATAGGTTGATGACAAACTATACGAATGCCATGAATGAGCATTTGTCCCCGGAGTATATCCATCTGCATGAGGGTGCAGTAGAATCGGTGAAGGAAACCGTTTCTCTAAACATTCCAGTGGGGCTTTGTACAGGAAATATCCGTTCCGTAGCCATGAAAAAAGTTCAAACCGCAGGTTTGGCAGATGCGTTTGCGTTTGGTGGCTTTGGCGAAGTTTCAGAAGATCGCAATGATCTCCCGGGTGAAGCTGACCGCGATTACAGATCGAAGTTTAATGAGCAACCAGCGCCCAACAGATATGTCATCATTGGAGACACGCCAAATGATATTCGATGCGCCCGTTATTTTGGAGCTAAATCTGTAGTAGTCACAACCGGAGGGTTCTCAGAAACTGAACTTGCGGAACACAAGCCTGACCTGATCGTATCTTCACTCCATAATCCCAGAAGCTGGTTGAGAAACCTTGGATTTGAGATATAGTCAAGGGCAATACTAGTGCTGTGACAATTATGAATTAACGGGGTCTTCACCGGATGAATTCGCTTCATCCGGTGAATCGTCTGGCCCAGACATTAACCACCAAAAAATCTGTTAAGGTAATGAGGAACCCTATTCAACTCATCCGATGACGGGAAGTCAGCGGATGAGGATTTATATCTCAACCCGACAATTCAGAATTGACTTTACATTAGTACCGTTACCAGTAAATAAGATACGTATGCAAATTTATCGTTTTCGGGAAATGCATCAGATTTCGCTGTAAGTTAAACTAAATGAATTTAGTGGTAACGGCACTAGTACTCCCTGATTAATCTACCAGAGTCTGCCAAAAGTGATGGTGATCTGCGGGGATCCAAAGAATTTTTGGGCATCAAAATAGGGTTCGAGCAGTAAATCACCGTTCTCATCGACCTGAAACGGATTTTCACTCGGACCGATATTCTCCAGTAAATCTGGCTGAGTAGGCGTCATCATTTGTATTCCATCAGGAAAATAGTTCATGTAGTAACCAAATTCGATGCTTGTTACTCTGCTAAAGTTACGGCCTACATCCAGGCCAATCTTTAATTCGCCGGCACCGCCAAAGTGCCAGTCGCCATCACTCCATCCTGTAAATATATCGTTGACTTGCTCAAAATTATCGTTGAACTGTTCCCTGAACCCGTTGTTATTGCGGTCATTAAAATAAGGATATGTAAACGCGGCAACCCCACCCACTGAGGCAGTTACAAAAAACCTGTACTGATCTTGTACCTTGTCGGCGAACAGACGTTTACGCAATCCAATCATTGCCGGAAAGCCGAATCCGCGCTGGAATTTATTTGGGACGATCTGCTGACCAAAAAAGACATCTGTAAATGTTTGTTCTGAAGCATCCCTGAGCCCGGTAATTCTCATATTAAATATTCCTTCCATTTGAGGAGCCAGAACCCGCCGGTATTGGCCGCCAATCCCAAATCCGAAGTTGTTCACAACAAAATCAAATGTAAGACCTGATTGATAATTTCTGCCTAGCGGCGTGCTAACTCTTTCTTCTACAGTTAGCTCCGGCTCATTAATGTGGGTTTGAGCGGTGATGTATTGAAAAGAGCCCAAAAGAGAAGAAAGGACTAATGTGAGCAATAAAGGCTTAAATATTTTCATAAAAAAATGTCGTTTAATTTACTCTTCAAACGTTACTTAGCGTCTCAGCATTGCATAATTTATCAATAATATAAAAATGTTATACGAATTCTTTTCAGACTCTATTTGATTATTGTTTTAATTAGGCTTTTATTCAGGCTTAAAATTAGCCCTATATATTATAAAACCAACTGGGTCAGTTCATGAGTTCAGTCACTAAATACATTGTTTACGGTCCGCAATCTACACTGCGGCGGATGACTCCAAAACTATTTGAAAGTGTAGAACCAAAATACCTGTACCAATACAACTCACCGGCAAATAATGATGAGGTGTACGTTGCTGTTTATGAGCAGTATGAAAAACAGATCAACGCAACCATCACGCTTACCTGTGTTGTAGAATGTACGGCCAAGCAAAACCGAATCGAATTGAAGAAGGCCGGGGGACGCATGGGATTCCGTGGAAGTTCCCTATCTGAAGAGCACAATATCGAAGCTGATGTGGTGAACTTCGTCATGGACTTTTCCAAACGTTTTGGACTTTCTCTGCAGGAAGAAGTTGACAAGCCTGCAACTGAAGATGAGGACGCATAGCATTTTTCTTAAGCCTCCACACGTTTGAATGTCTCAACAACACGATGATGATTTTTGGAGCGTACTCCGCATGTTGGAGTGGGCTACAGAATACTTCGAAAACAGACAGGTTCCGGATCCAAGACACAGCATTGAATGGCTTCTTGCTGATGTGTTAGGTTGTAAGAGGCTTGACCTTTATCTACAGTATAAACGGCCGTTATCACCTGCCGAACTTGATCGGGTACGCCCGCTTGTGAAACGCCGGGCCGGTCACGAACCCCTTCAGTATATTACCGGTTCAACAAATTTTATGGGGTGCCATATAGAGGTAGATCCATCTGTTCTGATTCCACGGATTGAAACGGAACAGCTTGTGGAGCTTCTGCTCGAGTCTACCCCAAAACTTGAAAACAGCTCTATACAGCTGCTCGATGTTGGAAGCGGCAGCGGGTGCATACCTATTGCCATCAAGAAATTCAGGCCGGCCTGGACCTGCACAGGAATAGATATTTCTGACAAAGCTCTCGCACTTTCAAAAAAAAATGCTGCCGTTAATGATCTGGATGTTCAATTAGTAAAAGGCGATCTCTTCAATCTCGGTCAGATTAACAAGCCTGAACAGGGCTGGGATATCATCGTGTCTAACCCTCCCTACATCGGGCCCGGTGAAAAATCTTCGCTTGAGAAACAGGTAATTGACTACGAACCCGGCCTGGCACTTTTCCATGACGATCCGCTTGAAGTGTACCGCTCGATTTTGTCTTACGCACATGAAGAAGGTGCCGCTCTTTTTCTGGAAATCAATGATCAACTTGCCGATCAAATATTAGATATCTCTACAACTTTTTTCTCTTCTGCAAAACTTAAGAAAGACCTTGATAATAATCCCCGATTCCTTTTGGCGGTTTAAGCTCCTAAACTTATCTCTTTCAATCTTTTTTGGCGTTTCGCAAGATTTATTTTAAATGCTCTGAGGACCTTAATTATAAATGTTGATAACTTGTTGATAAGTTTTTTTCCGGCCTTTTCTAAATGTGTTCTTTGTGTAAAATCATTGTTAGGGAATTGTTATGGACTGTCAAGTAAAATGTGGGTGTTCACATAAATTAATCGTAATTAATTGCGCATCATATATTTACGCTGTTAAGTGCATTGTGGATAACTTTGGCTTATTGTCTTTTAATTTTTTTGATTTCAGTCAAATAAATCGTGATTTTCTTTTCGTCACATAAAGGTTAGTCAAGAACCCTTGTGTGGATAACTAAAGAGTTTCGGAAAACACATTAACGCCATTGGAGGCCAAGACGCTTGGATACGGTTACTGCAGAAAATGCCTGGAATGAATGTCTGGAAATCATTCAGGATAACATCAGCTATCAAAAATTTAAGTCGTGGTTTGAACCTATTAAACCCTTAAAATTAGATGAGGGTACGCTTACAATTCAGGTACCCAGTCAGTTTTGGTATGAGTGGCTCGAGGAACACTATTATAATATGCTTCGCTCAACAATTGCGAAAGTTCTGGGAGATCACGGAAAGCTTGAATATTCTGTTCTTGTAGAAAAAGCCGATCGCCTGGAAGACAACCGCTCTGTTCGCCTGCCTCAGCGGCCTTCTCCTCCTTCCCGGCCACAGGAGATGAATACCTACAGTGATTATCACCCCAGCAAGATTGAGAATCCGTTTGTGATACCGGGCATTCGCAAAACCAATATCGATTCAAACCTGAACGACAGCTATGTGTTTGATCGCTATATTGAAGGAGATTGCAACCGTCTGGCACGTTCGGCTGCTATGGCTATTTCTGAAAATCCGGGCAATAATTCATTTAATCCGCTTTTTGTTTACGGCACCACCGGACTGGGAAAAACACACCTGGTGCAAAGTATCGGAAACAAAATTAAACAAGATTTCGGAGATCAGTTTTCTGTTCTTTACGTATCGTCTGAAACGTTTACGAATGAATTTGTGCAGGCGATCCGAAACAACCGTGCCAGTGAGTTTTCAATGTTTTATCGAAACATTGATGTTTTAATCGTAGACGACATCCAGTTTTTCAGCGGTAAAGAGAAAACTCAGGAAGAGTTCTTTCATATTTTCAATGCGCTTCATCAGGAAGGCAAGCAAATTATTTTAAGCAGCGACCGCGCCCCGAAGGACGTTCCGGATATTGAAGAACGCCTTATTTCAAGATTTAGCTGGGGCTTAAGTGCAGATCTCCAGATTCCGGAATATGAAACCCGCTATGCTATTTTAGAGCGTAAAGCCAGTGACAACGGAATTAGCATTGACCCTCAGATTATAGAATTTATAGCATACAACTTTAAATCGAACGTGCGCGATCTTGAGGGCGCTATCATTAAATTGCTGGCAACTGCATCTCTTAAACACGTGGATGAAATTGATCTCCGGATGGCAAAAACCGTACTGAAAGACATGGTCAAAAATACGCAGGCTCAAATTTCTATCGACGTAATTCAAAATTGTGTGTGTGAATATTTCAATATTGAGACGAATAAGGTTCGGGAAAAAACCCGAAAACAGGAAATTGTTGAAGCGCGCCAGGTTGCCATGTATCTGTCAAAAAAATATACCAAGTCAAGCCTGAAAACGATTGGGCTGCAGTTTGGTGGCCGTGATCATTCCACAGTCATCCACGCAATAACCACAATTGAGGGCCGCCTCTCTACAAGCCCAAAACACAAACGAATGCTCAAGGAGCTTGAGCAGAAACTTGAAGTAGCAACCATTTAACAACCCCCGATAAATCTTGGATCGCATTACTATCAAATCCCTCTCATTTCATGCCAAACACGGTCATAATGAACAGGAACGAATCGACGGTAACCAGTTTGAAATCGACATCATCGCATACGGCTCATTTCGGCATATCGCAAAAAAGGATGACGGTCTGCAGGAGACATTTGACTACGCGAAAGCTGAGGAAATTGCCCGTGATGTGATGTTCGGTACGTCACGAAAATTAATTGAGACACTCTGCAAAGAGATCGGCGATCGGATTTTTGATGAATTCTCAATCGCACGATCTCTAAGCGTATCCGTTCGGAAACTCTCACCGCCCATTGAAACAGATGCGGCATATGCCGAAATCACCCTTGAATGGAACAGGTAATTGTAGCCGTTGGCTCTAATCTGGGGGATCGTCACGGAATGCTTCAGCACGCCGGTGCTTTTCTTGAACTTATTTCCGAAACGCAGGTTATAAAATCATCTGTTTGGGAATCGGAACCCATTGGCCCGTCAGAGCATACATTTCTGAATACCGTTGCGCGTATCAGTGTGTCTGCCGACCCGGTGAATCTTCTTGCAGTTCTCAAAAAGTTTGAAGTAAAATCTGGCAGAAAGAATCAACACGTCAAATGGGGCCCCCGGCTTCTCGACCTTGATATCATTGCGTTTGGAAACTTGGTGATTCAAACGCAGACTCTTATTATTCCTCATCCGGAATACACAAAACGCCTTTTCGTTTTGTTGCCTTTAAAAGAAGTGGATGCTGAATGGAATGATCCGCAAACAAAAACACCTATTGATACACTGATTGAGGAAACGGTGGAGATGCAGATTCATAAAACAAACATGACCTGGTAGAATGTCAAACCAATTTGATTTTGTGGCTATTGAAGGCGTTATCGGCGCCGGAAAAACATCACTTGCAAAACTGCTGGCCGAGCGACATAATGCACGACTTATCCTCGAACAGTTCGAAGACAATCCTTTTTTGCCAAAATTTTACGAAGATAAGAACCGGTACGGATTTCAAACTCAACTTGCGTTTTTGGCCAGCAGATTTAAACAGCAGCAGAAGATGACCAGTCGCGAGCTATTCGATGATTTTGTGATCTCAGATTACATTTTTGAGAAAGACAGAATTTTCGCCCGCCTTAACCTCGACGATGATGAATTGTCTCTTTATGACAACATATACGGGATAATGACGGGTATTTCAGCCAAACCAGATCTGGTGATTTACCTTCAGAATTCCGTAGAACGACTCATGCAGAACATTGATAATCGGGGACGGGATTATGAGAGAAATATCACAGAAAAGTACCTCAAAGATCTATCCGATTCTTACAATCAATTTTTCTATCGGTACAATAAATCACCCCTTATTATCATTAATGCTTCTGAGATCGATTTTGTACATAATCCGGATCATTTATCGTATCTTGAAGAACAGATTTTTAATCAACCGATCCGAAGCAACACACATATTCACATTATACCCGATTAATGTTTTTACGCTGGATTTTTACCGCAATACTTATCTACATGATCTACCGGTTTTTCATGCGCTTGCTGGCCAAAGGAAATAAAAGCAGCGGGCCCCGACAGCGCCCGCAGTTCGACCCGAACAGCAACGGCACCGATCGTGGCAACCACAAGAAAAATCTGGACCAGATTGAAGATGCAGAATTTGAAGATATAACCGAAAAAGAGAAGAAATAAAATAGTATATGAGTTTTGAAGAACGACATAAGAAAGGATATGAATTACTTCACGAGAAAGATCTGGATGAGAGTCTGGATGTTGCCCGTGAGCTGCAGCGTATAAATTCCGACGCCCCGGAAGGATATACGTTGGAAGGTGAAGTGATGCAGAATTTAAATCAGTGGGATTCAAGTGTGAAATCCTTCACAGACGCTATTGAAAAAGACGACGACAATGGCAGACTCTTCAACCTTCGCGGCTACAGCTACCTTAATCTTGATGAAGCTGACAAAGCAAAAGATGACTTCGAACGAGCCATTGCCCTTGACGATCTTCCGGCCGCACACCGCAACATGGTGCTTTACAAGTTGATGAATGGTGAAGGTCAAAAAGCAATCCAGTATCTGCTCGACCGAATCCGAAGCTCGCCCAAAGACGTCGAAAACTGGATTTTAATGGGCGACCTTATGAAAAAGGGCGGTCACGACAAGAAAGCCGCAACTTATTATGAACAGGCTCTGAAGATGGATCCAGACAATGAATACGTAAAAGATCTGCTGGAAGAGTAGTCTCGACCCACTTTTTAATGGTTCTACAGGAAAGTTTGTGGGTAAGTAGATGAGGTAGTTCGTTCAGCGACCTGGCAGAGTGGCCGCGCGTGGCAGTTTTATCTTTACAATTTTTCTTTGCAGTTCGCGTGGGCTCCTGAAAGAGTCGCGATTTTCTGCTCTTATTTTTTTGTAGCAACAAATATCCTCTCCAATTCACAACTCTGGCAGGAACTTCGCTCCGCTACGTACTCTACCAGGTTGTTTTGTTCGGCACAATGTTACATTTTTAATAAGATTCAACAGGGTAAATCCACTACAAAGGGGAT
>Ga0306867_1000889_pt1 | contig 15350 bp, 8 predicted proteins | sample AntRauTorckE6831_FD_190432 | JGI IMG/M metagenome (GOLD analysis project Ga0306867, IMG submission 190432) | Saline lake microbial communities from Rauer Islands, Antarctica - Metagenome Torckler E6 #831 (v2) (version 2) | ecosystem: Environmental > Aquatic > Non-marine Saline and Alkaline >... | reverse complement strand
GATTTTGAACAAAGAGTTTGGAAGCAATTGCTGGAAATACCCCAAGGAAGCACCACCTCCTATGGAAAAATAGCAAAGAAGCTTGGTGACGAAAAAGCATCACAAGCAGTTGGAAAAGCCAATGGCAAAAATCCTATCGCCATCGTTATTCCTTGCCACCGTGTAATAGGTGCAGATAATAAACTCACAGGTTATGCCGGTGGACTTGAACGCAAAGAATGGCTTCTTAAACACGAAGGCTCTTTACTAATCTAACTTATTTTTACGGTGATGATTGTTTCTTTGTAGTACATTCATCCCATCTTCTCAACCTTATCTATCCAGCTATGAAAATTATAAACGCCCTTTTATTAATCCTCACCTTTGCAACCTTCACGGTTCAGGCTCAAATGTCTGATGCACCCAAACGTACAGATGGTGAAGGTCCCTACGAACGTTTAATTATTCGCGGAGTGAATTTGATTGATGGAACCGGATCCCCGGCAACAGGACCGGTCGATATAGTTGTTGAGGGTAATAAAATTGCATCTATTCAAACCGTAGGATATCCGAACTTACCCATCAATGAAAACCGCCGTCCCAAAGCGGATGAAAATACTCAGGTAATTGACGCTGAAGGCATGTACCTGCTCCCCGGCTTCTTTGATATGCACGCTCATACCGGTGGCGGAGCTCAGGGCACGACACCTGAATATGTATATAAGCTGTGGCTTGCTCATGGGATAACTACCATTCGGGAACCCGGTTCTTTTAATGGGATGGACTGGACGCTTCGCCACAAAAAGATGAGTGCCAATAATGAAATTACCGCTCCTCGTATTTCAGCATGGATTGGTTTTGGAATGGATCATGACGGACCAATTACAACTCCTGAACAAGCCCGAAAATGGGTTCAAATGATTCACAAAAAAGGAGCTGACGGAATTAAATTTTTCGGAGCTCAGCCTGCTATCTACACCGCAGCTATTGATGAAGCCAATAAGCTCGGCATTGGAACTATGACTCACCACGCCCAAACCCGGGTAGTTTACAATGATGCATTGAAATCAGCCCAGCTTGGCCTTACCTCATTGACCCACTGGTATGGGTTGCCGGAGGCTATGTTTGAAGACCGAATTATTCAGGATTACCCATTAGACTATAACTACAACGATGAACAACATCGTTTTGAAGAAGCCGGAAACCTTTGGAAACAAGCAGCTGATCCCGGGTCAGAAAAGTGGGAAGCAGTTATGGATGAGATGCTTGAGCTTGATTTCACCCTCAACCCTACCTTCACCATTTATGAGGCCAACAGAGACTTAAGTGCTCAGCGCCGAGCTGAATGGCATGAAAAATATACCATCCCTTCTCTTTGGGAATTCTACGCTCCCAGTCGCATCTCTCATGGGTCATATTGGATTGAATGGGGAACAGAGCAGGAAATCGCGTGGAAAGAAAACTTCAGCCTTTGGATGCAGTTTATCAACGAGTATAAAAATAAAGGCGGTCGCGTTACCCTTGGTTCTGATGCCGGCTATATCTATAAACTGTACGGATTCGGATATATTCAGGAAATGGAACTCTTCCGTGAAGCCGGATTCCATCCTTTAGAAATATTCCAGTCAGCCTCTCTAAAAGGAGCCGAAGTTTTAGGAGTAGATGATCAATTGGGTACTATTGAGATTGGGAAACTTGCAGACATGGTTATTGTAGATGCCAATCCAATGGAAAACCTGAAAGTGCTATATGGTACCGGAGCTATTTACGTGAATGAAGATAATCAGCCGGTGCGTAGAGGCGGTGTACGCTATACCATCAAGGATGGGATTGTGTATGACGCTAAAGAATTGCTGAAAGAGGTTGCCGAAATGGTAGAAGCCGCTAAAGCAGCAGAGGATTTCGAAATTACTCAACCTGGTCTAGATTATTAATTATCTATCTATCTAATGAAAAAACTTACATTCTCAATAGTAGTTCTATCAATAGTTTCACTTACTAGTTTGAACAGTTTTGCTCAAGAAAAACTTGGGATTGGTGGCGAACTTATCTCCCCTGTGGGATTATCCTATAAAATTTCTATTAATGAAAAATCTGCAATTACTGGAGCTTTTGGATTTTTCTTATCTGATGGGTTTAATAATGCAATTTTAGAAACCAATTATACTCTTTATCGAGATAACGAAAATATTAATATTGGCTCGGGACAGCTTCACCCCTATTTCGGTGGTGGTTTAGCCTTCAATTTTGCGACTTCATCAGATGTATCTGTGGCTCTACGTGTTCCCTTTGGTATTGAATATAAAATTGATAGTACCCCAATTGAAATTTATATGGATGTAGGACCTTATTTAGTACTTACTGATCCATTGTCGTTTTCTCTTGATAGTTCACTTGGATTTAGATATCGCTTCTAAAATCAATCCTTAAAATTCTTAATACTAACGTGGCTTGGCATTCACGGAAGATTCGCCGCTGGTGATCAATAATTATTGCAGTTCCGTTTCTAGTAGTACTTAATAAAGGATTCTTTCTTCAACTCAAAAAGCATATAGCATGGATTCAACCTAAATCCATGACTAGAGTTTCTTCTATTCCTAGTATTTCTTTTAATGAGATATTAGCCATTTCAAAATTAGTGAATGAAGCTGAGATAACCACTTGGGAAGATTTACCGATTGGATGTCCGCCCTGATAAAATAATTGTAAAAGTACGAGCACTCAATCATTGGGAACTTCAAATAGAAACTAAATCTGGTAAAGCTCTACAATCAACTTATCGTCGTTCTGATGTCATAGAGATGCTATACGACGACTCTTGGTTTTATGGTAGTGTCAAACTATTGAAATATATTAGTGTTTCTATAAAGAGATCACAATCTATCTTTAAGCCCTTGCCCATTAAAATTTATTTCTGTTAATTAATTTATAACAAATCATTTTTTACCCTTCTTCTAATATTCTACTAGCTAGTTTGGTTTAAACACCCCCTAACCTTCTGAAATAAAATTAAAATGCCTAAGTTATTGAAATTAATTCACCTAAAAGTATTACTATATCTTTTAGTATTTACTTTTCTATCAACTAATGCTTTTTCCCAAACTGTTACAGTAGGACAAGGAAGTTACACTACAACACTACCAGCAGGTAGAAATGTACCTAAGTTGGCAGACGGTCAATCGGCCACACCTAAAGTTTCTTCAGAATTTAATCAATTGATTCAAACCAATGACTATTGGAGTAATCTGATTTACCCTTATTCAGGAAGTAATCACTTAAATCAGACTATAGTACATCCGCTTGAATTGGAATCATCGCAGAGTGGGTTTAAAATTGGTTATTTAAATACTAATACCTCCTCCGGCGATTTTTATACTTTCTCTGCTCCAAATAATATTGAAATTAGTATTGCAGGAATTACATCAAACCGAACTTCAACGTATGCATATGGAGATTGGACGTTTTCTGCAAAAATGGAATTTGAAAATGCAACTCTAATAGCAACGACAGGACATGGTTTACCGTACAGTTTCTTTGATGTCACTGGTGGTGATATCGAGATTACTTCAAGTTCAAACTTTTCGATTTGGCATAATGTAGATGAGGTAATTGGTCTTACGATTGATGGAGTCCATTATGCATTATTTGCACCCACGGGGTCAACTTGGTCCGGTACTCAAACACTTACATCGTCTTTAAATGGCAAAGGTTTCCTATCTGTGGCAGTGTTACCAGACGCTACAACCGAAACGCTAGAATTTTATAGGAAACATGCCTATGCACAAGTAACAAATAGCGTTGTTTCTTGGGAATATAATGAGTTAAGTGCGAATTTAACGAGTACGTTCACATATGAAACTGTACTGAGAGATTCTGCTATCGGGAATATTGATGAGACGTTAACTGCACTATACAGACATCAATGGATAAATACTTCTGATGTTCTTACAAATTATACCTACGTCTCACCTCGTGGTGAAATGAAAGTATTTGAAGGTAATTCATTTTCCACGACAACACGATTTTCTGGGATTCTCCCATCACTGCCTGATGCAGGAAATTACGATAGAATTCAATTACTCGAGTTTGTACAACAGGTTGCAAGTGAGAGCCTTCCAGTAGATGACACCTATGATAATGGAAAACAAATGGGCCGATTTATAGAAGTAGTTCATATTGCCGATCAATTGGGTGCCATAAGTGAACGCGATTATTTATTGAATGAACTTAAATTACGTCTCGAAACTTGGTTCACTGCTGGAGGAGATCAACAATATTACTATAATGATACTTGGAATACCTTAATAGGATATCCCGGTAATCATGGTTCAGCTTCGGAAATTAACGACCATCATTTTCATTCTGCTTATGCAATAAAGGCCGCTGCAACCATCGCTCAATATGACAGCATATGGGCTTCTCAAGAAAATTGGGGAGGAATGGTAAACTTACTCATCCGAGATGCCAATAATTGGAACCATGAAGATGAGTTATTCCCTTTCCTACGAAATTTTGATGCATATGCTGGGCATGCTTGGGCTTCTGGACATGGTGATTATAATTTTAACTGGACTCGATCTGGCAATAATCAGGAATCAAGTTCAGAGTCTATGAATTTTGCGACAGCTGCTTTTTTATGGGGTGAAATTACAGGACAGCAAGAAATTCGAGATTTGGGAATATTTTTATATGCTAATGAGAATGAAGCTATAGATCAATATTGGTTCGATATAGATAATGAAGTCTTCCCAGAAAGTTTTCCATATAAGGCTCTGGGTAGAGTATGGGGAAATGGTGGAGATCATACTACTTGGTTTGGTTCCGATCCTGAATTTATTCATGGAATAAATTTTCTACCGATTAACGCAGGATCATTTTACCTAGGTAAAAACCCTGATTACATCATAGAAAATTATAATGAGATGATTGCTGAAAGAGGTGGTCAACCTATTCACTGGAAAGATGTTTTTTGGCAATATTTATCGATGTCGGATGCTGACCTAGCACTCTCCTATTACAATGCAGATCAGAATTACGATCCATTTGATGGTGAAACCAGAGCTCATACACTTCATTGGTTATTTAACATGAAAGAATTAGGACATTACAATACAGAAGTGACTGCCGATGTTCCCACCTACTCTGTTTTTGTTAATCAATCTGATGATACTACTTATGTAGCTTTTAATGCTAATCCAATAGAACAAATGATTACTTTTTCTGATGGATTTACTATGAACGTGCCTGCAAGAAGTCTCAGTTCTTATAGTACTGCTCCTTCCGAAAACATGGTATCTGCTCCTGCTCCAACTAATGATTCAGAAAACGTTATTTCCATTTTTAGTGATACATATCCAAGTGCCGTAAATCCAACTTTTAATGTAGATGAAGGTCAGTCAACTATTACAAGTATTGAAGTTATTCAAGGTAATAATACTCTTAAGTATGATAGTTTAGATTTTCAATCTACCATTTTTGAAACCGTTCAAAATGTTTCTTCAAGATCAACCTTCCATGTAGATTATTGGACAGAAAACTCTACCGAATTAGCTGTTTATTTAATAAGTGAAGACGAATCTGAAGAGAAATTTGATTTCACAATTACCACTGACGCATGGCAAAGTATTGAAATTCCACTTACAGCATTTTCAGATGTAGTAGATTTATTTACTATTTCTAAAATTAAATTCGTTGGAAATGGAACTGTATTTATCGATAATCTTTACTTTTCAGGTGATAGTCCTGTGCCTAGTGGCCCATCCCTTCCTGCTCCAGTTCCTAATTTAGATCCTGAAAGTGTAATCTCAATTTTTAGTGATACATATACTGATATTGAAGGAACTAATTTCAATCCTTTTTGGGATCAAGCTACTATTACATCTATTGTATCAATTGCTGATAATAGTACACTTCTATATGAAGATCTTGATTTTCAAGGAACAGAATTAGGTGAAACATTAGATGTTAGTGAAATGGGTTGGTTTCATCTTGATTATTGGTCTGAAGATGCCACTCAGTTGGAAGTTTATTTAATAAGTCCCGGACCACAAGAAACTCCATTTCAGGTTTCCGTAAAAAGAAATGAATGGCAAAGCATAGATATACGACTTTCAGAATTTTCTGATGTTGTAAATCTATCTGAAGTCTTCCAAATTAAGATTGTAGGTAATGGAACAATATATTTCGACAATTTCTACTTTGGAAATAATTCTGGCTTAACGGCTGCTCCAACCCCTATTCACGATTCAACAAAAGTTATTTCATTATTTAGTAATGCCTATACAAACGCTACAGTAGATACTTGGTCGGCCAGTTGGGATCAAGCTGATCTTGAAGATATTTTAATCGAAGGTGACGATGTGAAGTTTTATTCAAATCTCAATTTTGCAGGTATTGAGTTCATATCCCAACAAATCGATGCTACAAATTTTACGCATTTCAGATTTGATTTAATGACCCAACAGCCAACTACTTCATCTGTTAAATTTACTGTTAGACTGGTTGATTTTGGAGCAAATGGAAGATGGAGTGGCGGAGATGATGTTGAATCTGACATAATCTTCGATCAAAATTCTACTCCTTCATTAGTTAGTAATGAATGGATAAGCTTTGACTTGCCGATTGATGATTTTGTTAATCTAACGACTCGAAAAAACCTTTCACAACTTCTATTTCTAACTTCAGGTGGACTTAGTGAAGTTTATATTGATAATATTTACTTCTATGCAGATGGTGCTATAACTAGCAGTATTGATGAAGAAAATGATTTACCAACTGAGGTTAAACTTCTTCAAAACTATCCTAACCCTTTTAACCCTACAACTAATATTGAATTTGGTCTTCCGGAAGCTGCTCATGTTTCATTAGATATATTCAATGCTTTAGGTCAAAAAGTAGCGACATTAGCCGATTCTCGATTCACGCCTGGATCGCATTCTATTACTTGGGATGCTTCAAATGTTCCCTCAGGTCTTTACTTCTATCGAATGACTTCGGGCAATGTAACATCAATCAAGAAAATGTTATTGATTAAATAATAGCACTAAAAAAAGCCCATAAGATTAACCTTATGGGCTTTTATTTTATCTAGTTATTTTACTCAAAATCCAGGCATTAACATTACTGCATTTTGTACCATGCGGCTTGGACCTACCCAGAACATCCGATACTGTGTGTTATCCAGTAATAACACCACTTTTCCGCTTCCCATAGTATGAACGGCTGCAAAAGCCATCCCCGCCGCTTTCTCTTTATTCTCAGCAGATGAATAACCGGAAGCCAATACATCATCAGCATCTTTCACATAGTATCCAACGGTTTGGAAATCGGTATTTGGCACCATTCCATCATCCCCAAACTTAAGAGAGTAGATTTTTTCTTTCATTCCAAATGCAAGTGGATTCGTAGTATCTAGCCTTCCTTTGAAAGCAGACCCCGGAATTCGCTCAAGGCCAAATACATCCTCACGATCAGCATATTTGGTATAAGCTTGAGGATCAACTTCGGCACTGTCCTCCTCTTCATCTTCCATTAATTCTACACCGGTAAATCCAGACTCGCCCTTAGTAAGCCAGCTTCCACTTCCTTCCGTACCAATAAGTACACCGCCATTTCGTACCCAAGTTTTTAGGGACTCAATTTCTGTTTCATTCCAAACGCCACTTAATCCACCCCAGGCACCGGGCATCAGAATCACATCATAATTTTCGAGATCACTGCTTGAGAAACTACCTGACCTGATTCTGCTGATCCCCAATTCCGTCCACTGATCAAACAGGAACCAAAGCTGACCGGCTGTATAGGAACTGAACGGAGAATCGACCATCAAGGCTACATTTGGCTTGTCAACGGGTTGTGAGTCGCTGGAGGCTAAATCCATGCCCGTATTCATTCGGCCACTCTCAAAGCCTTCTACTACTACACTGGCTTCATCAGCAAGCATTTGCATATCTGCTGCTATTTGATCGCGTTTTTCAAAGTTTCGGCCGATCAAAACAATCAGCGAACCTTCCGAATACATTTTCTCTCCATTGCTAAAAGTTCGCCCTGCGCTTCGAACTTTATAGCCCATATCCCAGAGTTTAGCTAATGCTTTAGGTGCGTGACGCTGCTCCCAGTCAATGACATAGGCATACTGTGCTCCAGCGTTTTCAAGGCCTGATTTATAGGCCATATCCTCAGTAACCTTCTCTGTAGAAGCACCAACATTTCTGGTTGTCCATGCAGCATCAAGGTTATAGGCCAGCGGCACCGACCAGGTTGCCATATCGTACATCACAGAATCTTCGATTTCCATCTGCTTTCTGAACAGCGTGTTGATGAATAAATGCTTAGACTGATCGGTTTTGATGATAAAATCACCGGTTTCGAAACTACGGTTTGATGAACTGCCGTCCCAGTAGCTATAGGAATCTCTTTGCGTAAAGTCTTGAGTAGCACGTTCTACCTTAACCCCATGTTTCATCAACATATTGACCACCTGATAAGTGTAGTCATTTTCATCATTCGGCAGAATGTATGCTTTGGTATTTCCCTTTTGAGAAGCTGCAGAAACTGAGTTCTTAAAATAACTAAGCAGCCCTTCTTTATTCTCAGAGGCAGTTTTAACAATAGAAACTCCATTCGTGTAGTGATCAAAAACACGTTGACGTAGGGTCAATATATACTCATCATCGGTTTCTACGGCACGACCTCCTCTGCTATGCCCGCCCTGTTCGGCTAGCATTCCAATTCCACCCATCACACTTGGATAAGAAGAACCATATCCGGGGTAGAAGAAATCAAAAGCTTCTCGAGTGGCATAGTTAACATGCGCCTTATCAAATTCCTCAATTAAGCCCCGGCCAAAGGCATCCGCCCATTTATCATATTCAGCAGGTAATTCAAGATTTCTTGGGGTAGTGCCCGGCATTGCAAAATAGTTGTTATTAAAACCCTGCTCGTGAAAATCCATATGCACTTGTGGCATCCATTCTTGATAGGCATCAATTCTTCCCTGCGATTCAGGATGAACCAGCCACACCCAATCCCGATTCAGATCAAACCAATAGTGATTGGTTCGTCCGCCCGGCCAAATTTCATCATGCTCCAGATCATTGGCATCAGTGTTTAAAATATTGGCACGAGATGATTTGTACCAATACACATATCGATCTCTACCGTCCGGGTTCATCATCGGGTCAATAACAACTACTGCATTATCCAGCCAGTTTGCCGTCTCCTGATCTGCACCTGCTACTAAGCGATATGCCGTTTGCATAGCCGCCTCACTACTGGAAGGCTCATTCCCGTGAACATTATAACTCAGCCAAACCACCACCGGTTTATCATCAATTGCTGTTGATTCAGGATTATTAGCCAGTGACAAGTTTGCTTGTCGGATAGTCTCAATATTCCCTTGGTTCTCCTCCGAGCTGATTACCGCATAGTATAAATCACGTCCTTCATAGGTAGTAGCATATTTATGAAAAGTCAGCTTATCGGATTCCTCGTCCAGCTGCTTGAAGTAATCCATCACTTTATGATGAAAGGTGTATTCTTTTCCAAGTTCATAGCCCAAATACTCGGCCGGTGAAGTGATCTCGGAATCATAATTAAGGTCAGCGTGAAACTGGAAACGTTCGAAGGCAAATTCATACTGTGCAAAGGCGGATGTCGCCATCAATAAAAAAGCGAAGAGCGTAACTAATTTTTTCATTGGGATAGATTAAGTGAATATGTTTAGCGGTTAATGCGCACCAAAATAGTGTAAATTATTTAACAATAAAGGTTTTTGCATTTAGAGGATTTATATCAATTTTTAGATATGAAAAAAACACTAAAAGTTTTTTTAATAATTGTTATCACGGTTCTTGTTTTGGTTGGCAGTATTGCTGTTATTGCCCCTATATTTTTGAATGAACCTCTCAAGAAAGCACTTACTGAGGAGTTTAGAAAACAAACGGATCAGGATTACACGCTTGATTACTCTACTTTTGATATTGGAATTTTTGCCCGTTCCATTTCTGTAGATTCGGTGATTGTAAAGCCGGACAGCGCCTCACCTCATATTCGGAAAATTTCTGCACAGACTATTTCAATTAACGGTATTCAATGGTTTAGCCTGCTGAACAGGTCTTTCCCAAAGTTTAAATCTATAGTAATCGATAAACCGAACGTGGAAGTTTTTACTAGGGACTTTTCATCAAATGCTTTTAGCCGATCAAATGGTGATGAAGCTGAGGAAATATCAGAAAGGATTTCAACATTCAACCTGATTATTAATAATGGATCGGGAAAGCTGGTGCGGCAGAATGGCGAAGAATTGGTTACGGTTGCCGACCTTTCACTAAGAGCTCAAGATGTGGATGTAAATGAATTACTGGATGGTTCAGAACTTATCTTCATGGACAACCTGACCATCAACGGTTCAGGCATAAAATGGTCAATGGAAAAGAAATTATATCAATTCACTGTCGGTGATTTTCACTTTGAAAGGAAATCGGAATACATCTCTTTGGAGAATGTGGCCCTTACTCCTGTAGTACAAAAATATCGGTTTTCAGAAATCTTAGACCGACAGATTGATCGTATTGACCTAATTATTCTTGAACTTGAGCTTATTGGGTTTACGCTTGATTCCCTTGCTTCAAACCAGCTCGAAATTGATTCCATGCAGATTACAGGAGTTCAAATGGAAGTCTTTAGGGATAAACAGAAAGAGCGGCCAGCCGGTTATAGTGTAAAGCCCTTGTTGAATGAATTGGCTACAGCCACTGATTTTTCTTTTGGGCTGAATACCATAAAAATTTCAGATACTGATATTACCTACCAAGAACATAAACCTCCTTCTGAAGAACCGGGAAGCATTTCTTTTAATGATATCAACGCGACTATTACTAACCTTAGAACGAAAAGTCACCCGGAATTTTATGAAGATTCATTAAGGCTCGACATTGACGCCATGTTCATGAATACTTCACCACTCACCATCGATGTTGGTTACGCCATCTTTGACAACCTCAACTCCCATACTGTTCGTTTACGTCTGGATAGTTTTGATCCTAAAGACGCCAGTAACATGCTTAATAATGTCGCTTTTGTTGAAGTTGAAGACGGATTCATTGAAAGTTTAAGTGCAAACCTGGAACTCAACTCCAGCGCTTCATCCGGAGAGGTTACTCTCTTATACAGAGACCTGAAGGTTTCTTTTCTGAATAAAGATAACCCACAAAAGAAAGGGCTGAAGCAATGGGCCGGTGACTTCATCGCCAACACCTTTGTCATCAAGTCTAACAACCTTGGAGACAAACCCCGAGTAGGCATCATTTCATTTCCCAGAGATAAAGAAAAATCTATTTTTGCCTACTGGTGGAAGTCTCTGCTTGAAGGCATCAAACAAGTCATTAAGTAATAGCCATGAATTCTATTTTGACTCCCCCTACCTTTTCTGACATTCAGAAAGCACATGAAAGAATCCAGGAATATGCCCATATCACCCCTGTTTTAAATAGCACTCAGGTCAATGAAAAAGTGGGCGGGAACATCTTCTTTAAGTGTGAGAACTTTCAGAAAGTCGGTGCTTTTAAATTCCGCGGAGGCTCTAATGCCATTTTTTCTTTAACGGATGAAGAAGCATCAAATGGGGTAGCCACCCATTCCTCCGGCAACCATGCTCAGGCAGTTGCATTGGCTGCAAAGTTAAGAGGTATTCCGGCTTATGTAGTAATGCCTGAAAATGCTCCTAAAGTTAAAGTAAAAGCTGTGAAAGGCTATGGAGCCGAAGTTACCTTTTGTGAATCAACACTTGATGCAAGGGAAACAACTTTGGAAAAGGTAGTTGAGAAAACCGGAGCTACTTTTATTCATCCTTACAATGATGCCCGCATTATTGCCGGACAAGGAACCGCAGCTATAGAATTACTGAAAGAACATCCGGAATTAGATATCATCTTGGCCCCGGTTGGCGGAGGTGGACTACTGAGCGGAACTGCATTAGCTGCAAAATCAATCAAGCCGGAAATTAAAGTCATTGGCACTGAACCTGCTAATGCAGATGATGCCTACCGGTCTTTTAAGAAAGGCGAGCTTATCCCTGTTAAAAATCCGGATACCATTGCAGACGGATTGCGTACTTCACTAGGGGAACTCCCCTTCACCCTGATTCAGGAATACGTGGATGATATTGTCACCGTACCTGAAGATTCTATCGTTGAGGCCATGCGTTACATTTGGGAACGCATGAATATGATTATTGAGTCTTCCTGTGCAGTTCCCGTTGCAGCTGTATTTGATGGCAAAGTAGATGTTAAAGGCAAAAAAGTCGGCATCATTATAACCGGTGGGAATGTAGACTTAGACAATCTGCCTTGGTAACAAGTGGTTGGTTACTTCTGATGTTTTTTACTTGTTATTGAAACATTTACTGCTTTCAGCTCGTCCACAGATAAACATTCTATTATTATGGCAAAAAAAGAACAGAATAAATCACGCTCTTTCTCAAACGATTTAGACCGTCACCCCAATGCAGAAAATGATCCCGACTTTGATCTGGATGAATACATAAATCAGAAAAGCCAGAATGAAGAACTATTTGCGGCCGAACCTAAGGAAGAAGACCGATCCCAATTTAAAAATGCAATACTGATATTTCTGGTTTTTGCAGCTGCTTTTTTATGGTTCAACAACTGGAGCGGGTCAGAAGCATGGACCTTCGTTTTTGGTGGAGATGACAATACCTCGCAAGTAGTTTCTGGAGTTCCCATCACAGATCAAGTCGAAATTAATGTTCCTGCTATACCTGAAGTACCCTCACTCCCCGGCATAAATGCGCCACCAGCTCCACCCTCTTCTAGCTTGGATATTTCTATTACTGAGTACTTGACGGCACTTCGCGATAAGGGTTATCTGGGAGATGAAATTTCCAGTTTCACTGCTCGTCAGCTTTATGATGGGAATGTGCCAATAGCTTATCTTGACCAGCTGCAAAATGCCGGCTTTCTTGAAGACCTTTCTTTTGTTTACATCATCAATTACTACCAGAACCAAATTCCTTCAAGCTATCTCGAAAGTCTCCAAGATGCAGGTGTTTATGAAGAATTATCATTTGTAGATGTAACCAATTTCTATCAGAATAATGTCCCAACCGATTACCTCATAAAGCTAAATGAGGCGGGTTATCTTGAGGACCTCTCCTTTGTTTATATAACCAACTTTCACCAAAACGGGGTAACCATTGAGTTTCTTGATCAACTTAAAAAACAAGGACTCTATGAAGATCTTAACTTTCTCGATATCGTAGATCTTTACCAGCGAGAAAATGGCGATTGATACAAATATTCGACAACAATGAGCACTAAATATAAAAACACCCCCAACGATCCGAATTTTGACCTAGATGAATACATTCGTGAAAAAAGCGAAGAAGAAGGCGAGCTTTCCTTTGATGCTATATCCGAAGAACCGGAAGATGGTTCTGCTTTTAAAAATGCGATTCTGATTTTCCTGGTATTTACAGCTTCTTATTTATGGTATTATGATTGGAGCCCTTCTCAAGCTTGGGCTTCTGTTTTTGGAGGGGATAATGTTGAGGTATTTATAAATCCAGCCCCTGATGTAAACATCAACATCCCGGAAATTAATATTCCGGATATCCCGCCTATCCCTGATTTGAATTTTGAAGGCGGCTTTGCTGATTATTTAGTTGAGATCAATAATGCAGGATTAAACGATTTATTCTCAAACTCTGGTTACCAGGCGCTTTACCAAACGGGAGTTCCTATCGAATATCTTGAGCAACTAAATGATGCCGGCTATTTGGAGGATGATTTTTCGTATTCGGCTGTCATCGGTCTTTATAACGGCAATGTTCCGGTAGAGTATCTTGACGGACTTAGTGCTATAAATCTGTTGGATGATTTTTCTTACTCCGGTATTATTGGATTATATAACAGTGATGTCCCTACCAGTTATTTAAACGGCATGAGCGAAGCCGGATATCTGGATGAATTCTCCTACTCGGCTATAATCGGTTTCTATAATTCAGATGTTAGCATTACTTATCTGAATGAACTACAAGCCAATAACTTATTAGAAGATTTTTCATATTCAGGTATTATCGGATTATATAATGGTGATGTTCCAACCGATTATATTCAGGATTTGAAGAATGCTGACTATTTGGATTCTTTTTCCTACTCAGCAATCATAGGAATGTATAATGGTGGGGTTACCTTGGATTATATAAATGGGTTGAATGAAAGAAATCTACTCGAAAATTTAAGCTATTCAGATATCATCCGAATGTATAACACTGATAATTAGGCTAAACTTTTTGGCTCGTCCAGATCTCTGAACTGTAATTCGTAAAGGTGACTGTAAAGTCCGCTTTGTTCAATGAGCTCAGTATGTGTCCCCTGCTCTACAATCTTTCCTTCATCCAGCACCAATATTCGGTCAGCATGTTGAACAGTAGATAAGCGGTGAGCAATGACAAAAGTTGTTCTGTTATTCATTAATCTGACTAACGCTTCCTGAACCTGAGCTTCGGATTCAGAATCCAATGAAGAAGTCGCTTCATCCAATAATAAAATGGCCGGACTTTTAAGAATAGCCCTAGCGATAGCTAATCGCTGACGCTGCCCGCCACTCAGCTTCACTCCTTTTTCACCAATCATAGAATCATATCCATTCTCTGTTTCCATTATGAATTCGTGAGCGTTGGCATCTTTTGCAGCCTGGATGATTTCCTCTTCTGAAGCATCCAATTTTCCGTAGATGATATTTTCCCGAATCGAGGTTCCGAATAAATGCACCTCCTGTGGCACAATAGAAATATGTTCTCTTAGCGACTTAAACTTCACATCCTGAATATTATTCCCATCCACACTAATCATCCCTTTTTGGGGATCATAAAATCGGGGAATGAGATTTAGCAAGGTAGTTTTACCGGCTCCACTGGGCCCTACTAAGGCAATTGTTTTCCCTGCATCTGCTCTAAAGGAAATCCCTCGAAGCACGTCTTTTTCTCCTTCATAGCTAAACCATAAATCCTTAACCTCAATCTCTCCTTTTACTTTTGAAATTGACTTGGCATTTGGATTATTCTCAATTTCCGGCGTTTCATCCAACAGTTCAAAAATACGCTCAGATGCACCGGCGGCTGTGTTTACGGCAGTATATAGTCTTGAAGTCTGGCTAATAGATCTTGAAATATTCAGCGCATAAATAATGAAAGCTACCAAATCACCGGCGGTGAGCCGATCAGCCAGAACCTCTTTTCCTCCGTACCAAAAGATGATGACCAGAGTGCTCATAAACATAATCCCCACGCCTGCCCAAAATAATTGTGTGAGTACTACTTTTCGACGTGCGGTTTTGAATAGCTTTTCGAT
>Ga0306867_1000885_pt1 | contig 15416 bp, 11 predicted proteins | sample AntRauTorckE6831_FD_190432 | JGI IMG/M metagenome (GOLD analysis project Ga0306867, IMG submission 190432) | Saline lake microbial communities from Rauer Islands, Antarctica - Metagenome Torckler E6 #831 (v2) (version 2) | ecosystem: Environmental > Aquatic > Non-marine Saline and Alkaline >... | reverse complement strand
TAGAGAGTGGCAGTTATAAAACTTTCATTTCTGCGGGGAGTGGTTTGGAAATAACAAGACCTGACACAACAAATAGACCTAATCATTTCGAGGTTTCTAACACAGCAGAGTTCTCAGGCTTTACAGACTTAGAAACAGATTATGGAGTAGATACATTAGATTTAAAAAGTATTGTTAATTTAATAGGTACTTCGGGAAGAGATACAGCACAACATATATCGGGAGACACTACTCTAATACCTTTAGATTTGGGTGAAATAGTTGCAATAAACCCAGTTACGGATACTACAGGAACAGACCCAACAAAAAAGACACGTAGATATAGGTTTTTTCAAAAGCTAAGTGTTGACACAACAGACTATATAGAGCTAGGGCCATTTTCTGTTTATGAGTCAATAAAGCCTGATAGTTTATACACATTTAATGACAGCCTGTTTTATAGAGGTTATGCTAGTGAGGCTGATGAGTATTTCATAATAGGCATGGACTTTTCTCAGCTCCCTTTTGTAACAGAAACTGAGTTCACAGACAGCATTAACGCACTGCAAAGTGAGACAGACATCAACACTTATGTCATGGATGCCACATTGGTTCCTAACACTGACACAATATCTTCAACCGTTTTTTCAGAGTATAAGATGGCTATACCAATGGATGCCGTGGTTTCAAGTTGGGTGGTAAATATAGACTATATTGATACCACGGGAGGGAGCCCTAATACAGGAGTAACTATGATAAATGAGACTCCCAACGGAGCGTCTGTTGATAACGTATCTTTAGCAGAAGAAAGTAACGGTGATTTTGAAAGACAATTAAATTTAACTGGTTCTGGTTATCCTGTGCAAGCAGGGGGGACTTTGAGCTTTTCTATACAGGTTATGGATGAAAGGGTGTCAGGAGTTCATGTTTCGGTTGTTTTAAAAGCAGATGGGTCGGAGACAAATGTGAAGGATGTGATTAACTACTATAGCCCACCGCCTCCGTAAAATTTTAATTCCAAGCCCCATTAAACCTCCAACAACCTTCAAAAACAAGATATGATTACAGAATTTATAAGCGGATTTGCTGGCAAAGATGTATTAATATTATTTTTAGTGTTAAGTAATGTAGTCACTTTTTTGTGGAAAAACATTGTTAAAAACCAAGAAGAAAAGGATAGTAGACAAGATGCGGAGGTAAAGACCCTTAAACAGAGGGTTGATGAAATAGAGAAGAGTATTGACCGAAAGTTGGACGGTATTGCTAAGAGTTTGAACCAACTAGTAACTTCGAGAGAATTGAACGCTGAAAAGTACAAGACTTTGTATGACAAACTTGAAAAGCAGGCTGCTGAAATAAGACACCTGCAAGAAGAGGTCAGTAAATTAAAGCAAAAAGTTTCAGTAATAGAAAGTAAAATAAAACAATGAGTTTTTATAGTAGATCAGAAATAACGAAGCGAATTAAGAAGCTCGAACGTAAAGTTCGCAGGCTTACTTGTGTGTTGGGTTGCTTGAAAGAATATGACAGCCATGAAGATGCGGCGGATGCAGGAGTAAGAGTAGGGCAAGTCTTTGTAGCTTCAGATTCAAATACTATGGGAATAACGCCTGGTGCGCTTGTAACAAGAAAAGAAATATAGAATGAGAAAGTATTTAGCAATATTGGTTTTAATGTTAGCAGGACTGACTGTTAATGCACAAAGTGATAGCATAGTAATTGGAGGTGGTGGGTTTTGCTATACAAACATAAACCCCAACTATGTTATAGGTTTAGAAGAGCAAGGTTTAAGGTCCTGCAGATTCGTACTTGACACATTATCAGGAACTGTCTATAAGTATAGAGGAGATGTTGCTTTAGGTAGCAGGTGGTCTGAATTAGAGTTAGATGGAGGAGGAGGTGTAGATACCATTTTGACTTCGGTTGATACTGATTCAACTTTGACAGGAGACGGTACATCAGCTAGCCCATTAAGCGTAGTTCCAAGCGGACCCTCTATAGAAAGAATAACACTATCTCCTACAGAAGAAATCATAAATTATGGAGATTTTGCCCTACATATTGAGAATGGTGTGTCCACTATTGTAGAATTTGACAATGACTTCTTAATGTTCCCAAGTAGTGGTACAGTTGTTTACATAGGAACCACGGTAGGGGCTACTGGAATTTTAGAAGGAGTCACTTATACCTCTGTAGATAACACAACATTATCAGCAATGGACCCAGCAACTGATGACTATACTACAGTTGTTACTAGCTTAGTTACGGATATGGATGGTATGTTCTACTATGCAGAATCTTTCAACCAAGATATCAGTTCTTGGGACGTTTCTAATGTTACTGATATGCGTTTCATGTTCTACTATGCAGAATCTTTCAACCAAGATATCAGTTCTTGGGACGTTTCTAATGTAACAGATATGGGTTTCATGTTCCGATATGCAGGAGCCTTTAATGGAAACATTAATAACTGGGACGTTTCTAATGTAACAGATATGGGTAGCATGTTCCGAAATGCAGTAGCCTTTAATGGAAACATTAATAACTGGGACGTTTCTAATGTAACAAATATGAGTTACATGTTCTTCTATGCACAATCTTTCAATAAGGACTTGAGTGGATGGTGTGTGACAAACATAGCAACAGAGCCAACTAGTTTTGACACAGGAGCAACCTCATGGACACTCCCTAAACCAATATGGGGAACTTGTCCGTAAAATAAAATAATATGATGACTACAATAATAAACTGGTTAGCTACAAATTGGTTGGCGATAACTATACTTTTAGGATTTCTAGGTTGGATAGCTAAGAAAACAGATTGGGCTTGGGATGATAAAGTAATTGAGTATATAAAAGAAATACTTAACTTAATATTTCCTGGCAAAAAACTTTACACTATTGAAGAGATAGAGAGTAAAGGAGTAGCTAAGATAGTAGAAGAAGAAAGAGAATATATACAGAAGCGACCTATTGGTCGAGTTCAAGAAGAAGTAATTAATAAATTTCGTAAACACAAAAACTAGAAAATTATGTTCAGAAAGACAGGAATTAATTTAGCGTTCAAACTTATCAACGTATTGTTGGTAAGCAAGATTGCGGATGAAAGTATTAGAGCATTTGTAGAATCACAAATCACTCCATTAAAAGACGTAGCAGACGTTCTAACAGACAAAAACCCCGATGATGCGGCTCAACTTCAACAAGTTTGGGAAGAGCATCAGGAGCAGTTTGTAAAAGACTCTATGGAAGTTATTCGTACAATTATCGTACAGAATGTTGACGACCAAGAACGACAGGACTTGTTGTTAGAGTTAGTAGGTTATGTAGAGGAGGAGCTTATAAAGGCTTTTGCTAATGCGTAATTGGATAAACCGATTGTTAAAATTCTTAGGGTTTGGGGGTTCGACTTCCAACCCTAAGTTTTGCTATGTTAAAGGAGTGGGTTTGAGCTCAGGCCCAACACCTTCTCATTCATTGGCTTTTTTATCTTCCATAGGTGTTTCACCGAAAGGTAAGACATGGGAGAAAGGAAAGGAGATTAGAATTGCTTTTATAGGGGGCACACAAGCCCAGAGAGCGATGGTAAAGAAATATGGGGGTGAGTGGTTAAGCAACCCCAAATACCCTCTCCCACTAACGTTTAAATACGTTTCTTTGAAACAGTCTTCCGATGTGAGGATAAGTTTTGAGAAAGGGGTGGGAAGTTGGAGTTATTTGGGAACAGATGCAAAGTTTGTTTCTAGCAGCAAAGCCACGATGAATTTTAGTTGGTTAGACGCACAGGTTATCCGACATGAGTTTGGGCATATGGTTGGTGCGTTGGGGCATGAACATGCACACAAGGACAGAACGTTTGAGTTTGATGAAAAGGCGGTGATGAAGTCCGTTTCTAATCCACCTAATAATTGGTCTTATAAAACAGCTTTCCATAACATATTTAGGAAGGCCAGCGAAAAGACACATAATTTCTCTTATTATAACCCTAATAGCATTATGCTTTATTTTTACCCTCCTTCTTGGACAAAGAGTGGTAAAGGTACAAATAGAAATGAGGTTATAAGCGAAGGAGATTTTAAGTTTATATACAACCTGTATAACAGGTAAAGAGGTTGTCCATTGCTGGCTTTTTGTTCGGGGGTTGGTGGGTTCGCTCATCAACCCTTTTAATGATTTTTTGAAATACTGCCAATAATATTTTGATTATTGAGTATTTTTCCATATATTGTGAGAAGTTAAGGGAGAAGCCCTCTCATTTTCCACCAATAATTAAGAATGGACAAACAACCAGTAGATAAGCGGCGGGTAAATTTAATTAAAGACTTAATTAGAAATGGCCGTGAAAAGACTTGGCAAGAATATGCGGATATATACGGCATAGAAACAGATAGAAGAGCGAGATATTATTGGGAATGGCATGTAGAGAATCCCGAATATTACTGCCCTGATTATGCGATAAGTGTAAGTTCTTCTACCACAGAGGAAACAAAAGAGGAAGTAGAGAAGTCAAGTTCTGAGGAGCAGTTAGATGAGGTGTTAGAGAACCTTGGGGAGTATGGAACACTTACTTTAAGCAGTGTTTGGCAGACAGTAGGTAAGGGTGGTGTGATAAAGACACTTGGCAGTTGGAAGAACAACGTTACAGGTGAGGACATAGAGAAGTTCAAAGAAACTGTAATAGATGAGATAAAGCAGTTTTCGCCGATAAGGAGTTTTACAAAAACAAATGCTATAGGGGGAGAAGAGCATATGGCTGAAATATCCTTCCCCGATTTCCATATAGGAAGGGTTTCGGTTCAAGAGTCAGAGGAGTTATACGCTTCTGTAATAGAGAAGACAATTGAAGGTCTTAGTGTTTTTGATTTAGACAAGATATGTTATGTGGTCGGAAATGATTGGTTGAATGTGGATAATAGTTATTACACTACAACCAAAGGCACACAGCAAAAAGATGCAGACGATTTCCCGACAACAACGAGAGCAGGTATTAGAATAGCTTTAAGTTCTATTTACAGGTTAAAAGAGTTGGGAGTCCCAATTGAAGTTATAATCATCCCAGGCAACCATGATAGGTTTAGAATGGATGCTATAGGGTTAGCTTTGGAAGGGTACTTTCATAACGATTTGCAAGTTCATATAGACGCTGAGAGGGCTTATAGAAAGTACAAGCAGTACGGAGTAAGTTCTTTTATGTACGAGCATGGGGAATTGAAAGCTACTCAGTACGGAATAACTTTTGCAACAGAGGAGCCGCATCTTTGGGCAAACACAGAATATAGATATGTAAGATGTGGTCATTTACATCACAACATAGAAAGAGAGTTTTCGGGGGTAGAGGTAACTTTTATGCCTTCTTTAGCTGAGAACAGTGATTGGGAGGATAGCAAAGCATACATATCTAAGAGAAGAGGTTTTGCATATATACATAGCAAGACTGAAGGGCAGAAATACCGATTCGAGATTAAGCCATGATTCAAAATTTCAAATTATTAGTAAGTGATTATACGTGACGTAATAGACAGGTTTCGGTTATTCTTAGAAAACTCTACGAACAGGCCTTCTCAAAACAGTGTAATCCCGAACAGGTTTTTGTACCATCAATTAGTCCAAGCTAAGGTTCATGTAATTGAGAAGTACAATTTCAACGGTTTTAATGTAGACAAGGGGGTGATTGGTTCTTTACCTTGTATAATGTTAGAAGAGGTTGATAAGGTTGATTCTAAGGTAGCTCCTGCGAGTGGGTGTTATTGGATGAAGACTATAGAGCCTGTGCCTGACATGATGTTTGATTTACCTATTACAGTTTCGGACATGGCAGGTAATGTTTATGATTACATCACATGGACAAATTTCCCGCATAAAAAGAAGTCAAGAGTAAAGGCAGAAAGGCAGGGTAATTATTACACAATAAGAGTTGAAGGAGGGGATAACCACTGGTATGTTTATAACAGCAGTGGGTTGAAAGCAGTTTCTTCTGATTTAGTGCCTGTTGATTCTTTAGATGTATGGTACTACCCTGATTGTGGGGAAGAGTTACCTTTTTGCGACCCATTAGACAAAGATTTTTTAGTTTCGGAGGAGCATTTAACGGAGATATTTGAGGTGGCTTATCGGATGATAGAAGTTAGCAAGAGTTTGTCTGGTGGGCCTGATGTTAGGAATAATAGTAACGATGATTCGGCGGCTAATGTTTCTAAATCAAAATAATTAGATGGCAAGGAAAAGAGCAAGGTTAACAAACACACGTAAAGAGTTAAACTACGGTATATATGAAATGTACCAAGACTACAGTTTACGAGGGGATGAATTAGAACACCCTGTTTTAGAGAAAGACGAGTGGAAAGAGATATTATACTTTGTTTTTGAAGGTTGGTGGGAGAAGTTGATAAAAGATTTAATGGTTTTCAAAGTCCCTTGCTTTTTGGGCGAGATTTATATTAAAGAAAAGATAGTTCCTAACAGTGGTTACATCGACTGGCCTATGTCGAAGAAGAAAAAGAAAACTGTTTACAGCTATAATCCTGATGGGAGGAAATTCGGAATATTTTGGAGAAACAAACACGCAAGGTTAAACGCAATTAAGGTTTATAATTTTGAGGCTTATCATGGGGATTTTTACGATACTGATAGCTTCGTAGGAAAGATGGGGCTGAGAAATTGGATTCGTAAGTGCAGAAAAGACCCATATCTAAAGAGCTTTCGGGCATACATTGACTAAATAGACATGGAAATATTTGATTACGTAGAGATTGACGCTGCCATTGATGATTACATCACTGATGTAGGTGCAGATAGTATGTATTTGGACAGAAATCGATTAAGAAGAGTTGCTAATGATGTTGTCACAAAACTTTCCTTCAAACAAAACATGGTTCACAAAGTTGGGCTACATTTTGTTGAAAACTACCGAATAGATTTAGATGAGAATTTGTACAGTGTTGTCCAAGCGTTGTATAAAAATGTTGACCACAGGGATGACACTATACGCCGAGAAAAGGTCGTTGAGTGGACAAAGCAGATGTACACCGAATCGGGATGTGATGTTGATGTCACGGTTAATTGTGAGGATTGTGTAGATAGAATGACTAATGGGGACAACATAGTTGTTGACGTTGATTACTTGTTTCGGCATAACAACCCACAGCTAGTTTACCAAGACAGGGTAAACAGATTTGGCGGTTTGGACAACAATGCACGACCTCTTTTGGGAACGCAGAATGGATGGAGAATATTAAAACCCAAACAGCATAATTTTGCAGGAGCTAACCAACAGGTTGGTGGGGGTAAAGATATAAACAAAGTTATTGGTGCGGGGGTGGAAAATCAAGGAGAGTATTGGTTAGATTACCCTAAGATGTACACCAACTTTAAGAAGGGTGCTGTTTTACTTAGCACCTTGGAATACAAAGCAGATGAAAATGGGTATAGAATGATACCTAATTTGCCTGATGTGTTTGATGCGATAAAGTGGGCGATAGAAGAAAAAGAGATGTACCGACAGTACAGAAAGACACAGAACAGGCAGTTTAAGCAGGACAGTAACGAAGCAAGGCAGAAACGAGAGATTGCTATGGGAAGAGCAAGAGAAGCCCTTAGACTTGTTTCTATGGAAGATTGGTATGCGTTTATGGACAATGTGTTTATGAAGATGTACTACCCTTCTCATGGGAATTTGGGTGCATGGCAAGAAGATGGGTATTCCAAGTGGATGTCACGATTAACAAGGAGATAGAATGTCAAGAAATAGCGATACAAAGAGAAATATAATAACTTCAACCTTCACCAAAGGTATGAACCAAGATGCTATTGATTCTTTGGTTCCAAAGGGGTATTATAAATCTGCGTGGAACTCTGTTTTAGAAACGGATGATGAGCATAGTTTTGGCATATCTTCGGAGAACTCTAATAGACTTCACACCCTACTTCCCCAAGGAGCTATTTTAAGGGGGCTACATAACGTAGAAGAAAGAGATAGGCTTTACACCTTTATACTTAATGGCGGAACAAGTGAGATAGGTTATATAGACCTTATTAGAGAGACTTACACGAGTGTTTATGACGAGTGTGATATGGACTTTGGGGTTGACACTTGGATTCCTGTTGAATCTAAAGTGATACAGCCTTGTAATGAGTTGATATTATATTGGGCGGTGAATGATTATTATTATCGTTTGAATGTCGATAACACAGATGAGGTAGAAGATTGCGAAGACATATTGTTGTTTAGACGAAACAATGTCGGTGTTGTTGATGCGAGTGTTAATGACAAAGGAGGTCAAGATTTAAGTGGTGGGGCATATGACATTGTAGTTCAACTAGAAGATAAGGATGGTAACGTCACAAATTGGTTTAATTTCTCACAGACAGTTCATTTAGGAACACAGAACAACACAAGTGATGAGATAAGCGAAGAGTCTATAAACATTCGCATAGCAAACCTTAGTCCTTTTTATGATTATGTAAATATTGGGGTGTTCCATAATGGTAACACAGTAGGAACGGTTGTGGCTCAACTTCCTTATACGACTAACGGGGTTGACTTTTTTTACAGTTCTAAAAACCAATACATTCGGGATTTAACTATTTCAGAAGTGTTGGGCCGAAAAGACGGATGGTTAAGAGGAAGTGATTTAATCCAATATGACAGTAGGTTATTTTTGTATAACTTACGAGGAGAAAGAAATTTAGATTACCAAGAGAGGGCTTTACGAATAAGACCCACATACATTGTAGGAAGAGTTCCTATGAAGTATGCTTATAAGTTCAAAGGGTTTCGTCACGGAGAGGTTTACAGTGTATCAATACATTGGAACTACACTGATGGCACGAGAACCAGAGCGTTTCACATAGGTAATTTTGAAGCTCCCCCTGCGAGCAGCGAAGATTGTAACGGTTGTGGGGGGAGTTTTTCTGGAAACAACGCACAGAGAACTACGACTTACACTGGTAATAGTGTTGAGAGTGATTCAGAGTCCGCACAAAGGGTTTTCACAAACCCAGACCAACAGTACGAACCTTTTGTGCCAACAGACCAAGGTGTGTTAAGCAGCGAAGACGCTTCAATACCTGATTACTCTAATGTACCTAACCCAAGTGCAGATAGTGGTGATGGAGATTGTGATTGCGATGTGTATTGCATCATGGCTAATTCTGCCAAACAAAGGATAATCTCTACACTAGCAGCCCCATATGCAGGGCTGAATAGTTCAAGAGAATTAGAAGCAGCTTTCAACTTACTTAGTAGAACTTGCGATTGCGATTGTGATGGCATATCTGGGGGATTAGAGCAGGAAGGGTTACAACCTCTTTCAGGGCTACCAAGTTCCTCAGACTATTCATTCAATGATGATGATGTAACACTGTTACTCAACTTCTTGAATTTACAATACAAAGTTCAGCAAGGTACATTAGCAGAAGCAGATGTAAAAGAGATTTTAGAGTCTACATTTACTTATGACGCAGCTGGGGATTCTTTAATAGAGTACACACCTGATGGAAATACCGTAACATTTAGAGGAGTTTCTTCTGACATAGATGTAGATTTAAGTTCAGAGGGTGGTGCAGAGGGTAATCAAGAAACAATAGGAGATATTTCAGATTGTGAGGGTTTAGATTACCCTTCGGGAGATGAACCTCAACCTTCAAGCGCCTTGCAACCAAATCAAAATTTAGGTGACGAAGAAGATGCTGACAGTCCCGACACAGACCCCTATTGTGATGAGTTTGATACAACAACGGGTGGCGATGTTCCATCAGATGTTGGTCAGAACAACACTTCAAATGAAATAGTAGACCCCGAAGATAACGGTACAGGTAGAGGTGTTACAACAGGGATGGGGGAAGAGGACTCAGATTTCACAACTGTTAGTAATGATTGTGAGCCACAGATAATTTACGAAGAAGGGGATTGCTGTAAAGTTAAAAAGATAATTCCTTGTATTGATGCGGAAGGGACTTTGAGTGGCTGGGAGAGTTGCGAGACTTACCCCACAACGAAAAGATGTGATATTGATGGCAAAGGGGATGAAAACATTTATGTTGACAAAGCTGGAACACCTATACGTCATTTGAAGATGCCAACAGTTAATATCGAACCTCATTTTATAAGTTATCAAGATGGAGTGCCTACAGAGTACAACATGGATAATTCTGAGGAAAAAGATAGTTATGCTCGTTTCTTGTGGTTAAAGTTTTATGACATAGAGCCGCCAAGAGAAGAAGAGTTAGACAAGCCTTTGAATGAAGAAAATCCTTTTACTATTAACATAGTACAAAGAGATGAGTCTAATAAGAGCATAAAGGCTTCGGGACTGTTTAGAGGTACGTTTAAGGGAAGAGTTCACAACGAGGAGTATTTGTTTCCTAAGAACGGAGTAAACTCTGTTGAGACTGTTAGTAGATATGTTGAGGACATAGGTTCTGAATTTGGTGATAAAAGAGGGGATATAAACAACTTAGCATCTGCATACACCTTTTTAAGCCCTGACACACAATTTAACCGACCTAATATTAATTCAGATAGAGTTAATTTCTTAATGGAGTTAAGAGGGCAAGGTTTTAGACATGGGCTTTATGCAGAAGGGATAGACCCCGACAGTTACTTTGTTGACACAAAACACTCTAAAGGTTCTCGTGCGGCAATAAACTTAAACCATTATGCGGCGGCCACAAATATCTTTGAGTCATCTTGTATAAAGGCAGCGTCTTATGCTCCTGCTAACAAGACAATAGATAAGGGGGATAATTTCACAACAAGTTTAATTAACCTTCATAGAGAAAGTTCAGTTTACATAGAAACAGAAGGGCCTTACAGAGATAAGTGGGATGGTAGTTTTGTAGGAGATGTCAACCAACACCAACGAGTGCTGAACGGCATTGGTGATTATGGGGATATTGTAGAGGATATTCCTAACCAGTATGGTAGGTTAGAAGACCAAATTTATGTACCTATTTATCAAGGTACGAAAGATGACTTAGCTAACGGCAGTTGTGAGGTAAGAACAGGAGATAGCTACATAAACTTGTTTAGTGTTAAGACCACAAGCTATGTTTCAGACAGAGTAGGGGTTAACCCAAGAAACAAAAGCATTGCTAAGTCTTTAGAATTTGGCGGTGGTTTTGTAGGAAGAATACTAAATAGACTTCTTAGTAGATTCTTCAACACTATTGGTGCGGAGAAATGTGGAACAATTCCTGAACAAGGGTTAGAAGCAGCAACTTTAGACCCACGGGCAAATGACGACTTGAATGGGTTAAGAGATGGTGGTGCTGATATAATTGTTGGGGGAAGTCCTGTGCTACCTGAAAGAGATACTTACTTCCCACAAGTGCAGAAGACTTTAGTTACTTTCCCAGTTGTAAGTGATGTAAACTTGTATTACAGAAAAGGGGGAGAAACAGAAGAGACAGCTTTTTACAAAGATTTGAACGGTCTTTCTTTAGACAGCTCTTTTGTGAACTCAGAGGGAGGGTACGATAATAGCTACTTAGACCAGTTTTGGTCGGTGATGAGTGAAATTGCTCCTGGGAAGATGATTTCAAGAGTCATCACAAATATACTTTTCACTTATGTGGTAGGTTTTTACTTTTTCTTTAAAGGTATAAACATTGGCGCAGAAGCTATTCATAATGCTATTTATGGTTTGTCCAACTCTATTGGCCTACCTTTCGCTTTAGCCTCGTCTATTGCCTTGACACTCTTAGGTATATCATGGGTGATTGGTTGGGCTAACACAAACTTGGATAATAAGTTTTGGGATAATGTTTTAGGAATACCCGATTGTTTCCCTGATGAGTTTTTGGCAGACGATAAGTATAAGATGGAAGATGATAGGGTGGAAAGATACAGAGATGATTATTATGCTTATGAGTATGAAAGTTATTCAAGGTTTAACAATTTTGATCTATCTTTCGGCCAACCTATAAATTATAACACTTGTGATTGTTTGAATGAGAAAACATTAAAGATTGTTTATTCAGACCCACAAGACCCAACCTCATGGATAGATGCTTACAGAAATTACAGAGTAAACAACTATCTTGACATAGAGGCTTCGGCAGGTTTTATTTCAAGAATGTTCAAGCGGTCTAACAAGTTGTACGTACATACTTCTGATACGATTTATTCTTTAGAGTCGGGAGCTAGAAGCATGAAAACCAACGATGGAGATTCTATTTACTTGGGCAGAGGAAATGTCGTACAAAGACCTATCAATTTGTTTGCAGGTGTTGAGGAAGGATATGCAGGAAACATAGACCCTAATGCCGCTTTAAATACAAACATAGCTTATGTGTGGGTAGATAGAAAAGCACGCAAGATATTCATGTTCACTTCGGGGGGAATGAAAGAGTTAGGTTCTGCGACAATGAGAAGTTTTTTGCGCAACAACTTAGATTTGGAACTGTTGAAGGCTTTCCCCGATTTTGATTTGGTTGATGAAAAGACACCAAGTGGAGTAGGGTATAACATTGGGGTTGATTACAGACACGACAGAATATTAATCACAAAGATTGATTTCAAGCCACATGAGGGCGTTTCTTTTGCAGATGGTGTTTGCACCTATCAAGGGGAAGAAGTACCGTTAGGCGACCCCTCATGCTTTACTGACGTATCTTGGACTCTAAGTTATTCTTTCACAGCAAAGAACTTTATTAGTTTCCATTCTTACAAACCTTTAGTTTACGCACAAACACGAGGAGAATTTTACAGTTTTGGCGGTGATGGGTTGTACATGCACAACATTGAGGGTAAGTATAGAAACTTCTATGGAGAGCAATCAGATTGGATTATAGACTTTGCGCTTAACAACAAAGACATAGATACTTTCGAGTATCAAAACACTACACTGTATTGCGAGAGCTTTATACATGATGGTAAAGTGTTTGTAGGTGGAGAGGATAAGTTTACCTTCGATGATGTTGTTGTTTATAACTCTTATCAGAATACAGGTAACCTTAACTTCCAAGACCTCGGAGATGCCGACTATGACATTTTATCGGCGGATTATACAGACACCGATGTTATGAAACTCAATTACCTTCCTATCAATAAATGGAGATTTGGTGATGTGAGAAACAAGATTCAAAACGGTAACACTCGAATGTTTGCTTTTGGGGATGAGGTACAGCCTGTTGAGGTGAACGAGGAGAATATTGGAGAGGTTCGGGATGATGATTCCTTTTTAGATAACCATTTGGGGTATATACTTAAAATGAACAAAGAAGAAAATAAAAAATTACTACTTAAAAAAGTTGACACAACAGTTGACTGTGAAATACTATAATTATGTTGGGTGTACTTGATTTATTGAAAGGCGAGAATACAGAAGAAGTTTCTTTCTACGAGAAAGATGGGGTGAAGTTTGTGGGAACAGAAGATAACCCTTTGCTCGATGATAATGGAGAGCCAATACCTTATGATGATTATATTGGTGAGATGAATGCTAACAAAGGTTTTGCTAATGATGCCAACAGTAGTTCTAATTCCTTGATAGGAGCAGGGGGAGACGCTTTAACTGCATTTAATTTAGGAGATGACACACCGAGCATTGGTAAAGGTGCTGCGGGAGGATTTTTGAGTGGTGTTTCACGAGGTGGTTTGTTAGGAGGTATTTTAGGCGCAGGAGTTGGGGTTTTTGGTGCGGCCAAGCAAAGAGGAATTAATGAGGAAACAGAGTTTGAGAATGAAATGGATATGTACGAGAGTTCTGTTGTAAGCCCCCGAAGTTTTGAGTTGGGCGGAACCATTCAAAAAATATTGGGGGAAGATTACACACCCATACAAGCAGAGAAAGGGGATAAGGGCAAGGAGATGTTAATGCTTCCCAACTTAGATTTGGTAGAAACATTTGCAGAGGAGTCTCATGATGATATGGATGAAGATGAGGTTACTGATGTAGTGCCTATTGGAACCGAGGTGTTTTCTTCTGATGATAGCCGAAAGGTGAATTTAGAGGATATAAAAGATGATGTGTTAGGTTATGGGTTAGACCATAGAACAGATTCAGATGGGAACACTAAAGTTGGGGCGGTAAAAATTTCAGATTTTTTACCAAGTAAGGGAACTAAATCCTATGCAGAATTGGTTAAAGGTGTAAAAAGAGATTATCCTACAAAGCACGAGAAGGAAAAAGATATTTTTGCAATGGACACAAACCTTGAAAATAAAACCTCAAGGCTACCTATTTTGCAGTATTTAATGATGCACCAAGAGGCGGAGAATTTAACAGAAGAAGGAGAAGAGCAAGAAGAGGGTATGTTACCTCAGTTTAGAATGGGCGGAATGGCAGGAGGCGGCAAGTTTGCTTTGAACGCTAATGAAAGAAATAATAGTTTGTTGGCGAAGATACAGAAAATGCAAACGGGCGGCACAGCACCTCACCTACTGCCTGGAACAGTAGACTATTTGAAACAAATGCTATCAGGTTCTCCAACAATTCCAACACTTCCCTACACGGTAGAAGAGTTTGACCTCACGCCTGATTTAGAAGGTATGGGAACTAACATGGATGATAAACCCATGCAAGATTACTTTTTCAATTTAGGTCGCAACATAGGAGGCACAGAGCAAGGAGACTCAGAGCAAGGAGACTCAGAGCAAGGAGACTCAGAGCAAGGAGATTTAGAGCAGAAAGCTTTAAGCATGATAGATGATAGAAGAGACGCAATGGAAGATGAGCGTACTTTATCCGAGTCTGAATATGACGAGTATTTTGACAGACAAGGTAGTAGAAACTTTGGTTCGGCTATTTTACAAACAGCTTCGGCTTTAGCGCAAAACACAGGAGTTGAAACCCCCGAAGTAAGCACGAGGTTTGCAAAAGAGATGTTCCCTAAAATATCTCAAACAGATGTGGAGATGATGAAAAGCCCTTTGCGTAAAAACCAACGACAGTTGTTAGATATGTTACGACAGTCTGGTGTAAGAGGGAGTCAACTACCTTCTATTTTAGGTTCTACGCAATCTAAGGTGTTGAGTCAAGAAGCACAAATAGACCAACGTACTAAGGAGTATAATAGAGGACAAGACGCAAAATATTTCCAAGCATTGCAATTAGCTGAGGATAAGAGAAATGCTTTTGAGGCCGAAGAGATTAACAGAGAAAGAGATTTATCACGACAAACCATAGGTAGAATTGGTGATGTAGGACAAAGAGCTATTGATGTTGATGGTATGTTAGACACACAAGAGTTATGGGCTGAAAGGTCTTTGAGAGGCTTTTACAATGAAGGTATGGGTAAATTAGACTCACAAGAGCTTGGGATAAGAACTTCGGCTCAGAAACTCAATATGCTAAGAAAGCGGCTTAAAGATATGGAGGACACACTCCAAAACACACTTGCGCAAGACAACGACGGCACAGCACCTGCGCAAGACAACGACGGCACAGCACCTGCGCAAGACAACGACGGCACAGCACCTGCGCAAGACAACGACGG
>Ga0306867_1000883_pt1 | contig 15432 bp, 14 predicted proteins | sample AntRauTorckE6831_FD_190432 | JGI IMG/M metagenome (GOLD analysis project Ga0306867, IMG submission 190432) | Saline lake microbial communities from Rauer Islands, Antarctica - Metagenome Torckler E6 #831 (v2) (version 2) | ecosystem: Environmental > Aquatic > Non-marine Saline and Alkaline >... | reverse complement strand
GGGTTCAAATCCCAGTCCTGGCGTTTTCGAGCGACCACCCACCGAGCGCCTGGTGCGCTCGGTAGCCGGAGCGAGTACTCGACAGCCGGATTTGAACACGCGAGTCGCAGCCCGGCGTCGAGCCTGGCGAGGCGACGGGATCGTCTCGCCATCGGTTCAAATCCCAGTCCTGGCGTTTTCCACAGTTAATGTGAACGAGGAGCTTCAGTGACGAGTGAACCGTCTGTGGAAAACAGTGACTGGTTCTGTTGAAATGCTCAGATTTTGACAGGAGTGGCGTGCTGAATATAGAGGGTGTGTTCAGCGAGGAGATTTGAGTGATTCTCGTGGTCCGCACTGGCCTATCCGCCCAGTAGCTGTGCGGGCTCCTCTGCATCCTCTCTCAAAGAATGGTGCAAGGCCGTCACACTGCGCGATACCTCATGATGGCCCCGCACGTACTCACAACACGACTGGGCGTTCGAGTTCAGGGTCGGCATCAAGGATGGCAGACAGGTATGGGACCTTGTGGGCGAAATCGTCTGCTGACTCGACGAGTTGTTGCTCCGGGTCGTAGTGGATGACCCCGGCGGATTCCAACTTCGGGAGGTGAACGTGGTGCAGTGAGGATTGAATCTGTGTACGCAGTTCCTCGGAAACCTCTGTCACCGGTATATGGTGGTTATATTTGACAATCGGCTTCGAGAGGTCGTTCACCGTCAACGGCCCCTGCGCTTCTGCGAGTACCGCGAGGGTGATCCGGCGATGTTGGTTTTGACACAGATTCAGTCCGGTATCGAACGACAGGTCCTCGGTCATTACATATACTCATGAGGGCCTGAATCGCTTGCCTTTCACCTTTGTCTATCCAAATCGTTTATATGCTGTTACCGAGGTGGGGGTGTGAGGGCGGACAGCGTGTTCCCGAGAATCTGGTTAATCCCGCGCCGAAGGCGAGAGGCGACGGCCTGCTGTGTAATGTCGAGTTCCTCGCCGAGTTCCTCCATCGTGACCTCGCGCGGATATTCAAAGTAGCCACGATTGTAAGCCAGCATGAGTGCCTCCTCTTGGGTGTCCGTGAGCGCTGCTTCGGTGGCTGTTTCGATCGTTGTGAGTGCGTGCAACTTCGTTAGGGTGATTGGAATGTCCAACTCTCGACAACGGGTTTGGAACTCCGAGAGGTCGCTTCGATCATCCCCACGGACCTCGAACGTCCACTGCTGGTCCGTTCCACTTGCTTCGATGAGTACGACCTCCATCTCCGTCAACGTCGTTAGCACGTCGTCATAATCAACTGCCCACTCGACACGCAGCAAGTACTCATCCTCGACGGAATCGATGAGTGTGATATTCTTCACGCCCGGATGGGCCTCAAACGCACCCGTAATGTCTTCAACTGCTGTGCCCCGGACCCAGAAGTACGGAATTATCACGTCACCGGAAGGAACAACCCGCTCCAGTTCGATCTTCACTCCTGGCAGTTGGTTGAACACCGTTCCCAAGGGGAATTGGTCGGATGGAACCGTAAACGTCGCCTGAGTAGCCATTGGTCCAACTAAGGGCTCCTCTCGTATATACCACCGTGTGGAAGGCAACTGAAGCCCGGATTGACCCGACAGCCCACACTCGACCTCAACTGGTTTGCTGCATATGCGCCCTGTATTCAGTATGCCATCCAAAAATTCTCAACAGCAGAGGGTTTCAACAGAGCCGACTGACTGGATTTTCACGGGCCTCCTCTTCGACGATTTCCCGATAAACCTCGGGCATCACCCGCGTGAACGCCTCGAGGGTCTCCGACCAGTCTGCGAGTAGCGCCTCGCCGCGGTCACTGTTCGTGTGCGTAACGTGGTTCTCGAGCAGGCGACGGACGAGCGCCTCGTTGGCCTCCTCCAGCGTGTTTGAGAGCGACACCATCTCGCTGTTCACCCGGTCGGCCAGCGTGTTCTCGGGGTCGTAGACGTAGGCGACGCCGCCGGACATCCCGGCAGCGAAGTTCTTCCCCGTCTCGCCCAGCACGGCGACGGCGCCGCCGGTCATGTACTCACAAGCGTGGTCGCCGACGCCCTCGACGACGGCTCGCACACCCGAGTATCCGGACCGCGAACTGCTCGCCCGCCTTCCCCTCGACGTAGAGCTCGCCGTCGGTGGCGCCGTAGAGCGCCCGATCGAAGGCGTCGGTCGAGAGCCCCTCGGGGGCGACGAACAGTTGCCAGATGTCGGGTTCGGCTTCGAGTGCGGTGTCGCCGAGGTTGTCGTTGTTCGTCGGGACGTCGCGCCAGGCGAGCACCGTGAGGTCGTGGTCGGCAAGGCAGGTCTCGACAGCGCGCTTTCAGTGCGTCGCGGGTGGCTGCCTCCTGGGGCATGAAGACGGTTCCGGCCGCGTAGCTCTCGGGCAGGTCGATGTCGATAACGGCGTCGAAGAACGCGTCTGGCCGTTGGAGCATGATGCCGGCGCCGTCGCCGGAGTTCGGCTCCGCGCCCGTGGCGCCGCGGTGTTCGAGGTTCTCGAGCAGTTTGAGGGCATCCGCCACGGTTTGGTGGGTCCGCGCTCCTTCGAGGTCGACCAGCGCGCCGACCCCGCAGTTCGACCGCTCATCGGTGGCGGAACCGCGCCTGTCGGTCTCGATGTCGTGCATAGGTAAACCATGATACAGGCTCCCGTGCGTACGCTTGAAGCTACTCCTTCTACAGTATATGTGCGTACCCAGACCTTTGTCAAACACTCTCACACAGTGGGGAAACGTTCATTACCATGTGGAGAGGTAACACACATGACGATGCCAGACACGAAAAGCGGCCGTGAACGGAAAGGACGCAACAAGCGCCGTCAGCTGGAGTCCGAACTTGCCTCCCGCGACGTCGAGACGATCGGCGACAACGAGGCACCACGGGTGATTGCCGACGATGCGGCCGACGCAGAGTTCCTTGATCCGAACGGCCCCGAGGAACCCGACACCTGACTCGTCTGAACCGCGGCGCTCTTTGTGCTGCCCTCGAGACCGGAGAGTAGTGGCGCTGCTCGATATCTTCGCCTCCGCGATCCTCCCCATCGTCCTCATCGCCGCCGTGGGCTTCCTGCTCGGCCGGACGAGAGACGTGGCCCCCGACTCGCTCAACACCGCGGTCGTCTACGTCCTCGCCCCCGCGCTGGTGTTGCACAGCCTGCTGGCGACGGAACTCAGTGGGGTGACGCTGCTCAAACTGGGCGCCGCGGCCACGGCCTACACGCTCGGGATGGTGGCTCTCGTGGAGTTGCTGGGCCGTGCAGTGGGGCTGGAGGACCCAACGCTGGCGGCGCTGGTGCTGGTGGCGACGTTCCCCAACGCCGGCAACTTCGGAATCCCCGTCTCATCGTTCGCGTTCGGGGCAGTCGGCCGCGGGACGGCCGTCCTCTACATCGCGGTGCAGTCAGTGCTGATGTACACAGTCGGCGTCTACATCGCCTCCAGGAGCGGCGGGAGCGCAGGGGTGGGCGCCCTCAAGCGGGTGTTCCGCATCCCGTTGGTGTACGCAGTGCTCCTGGCGTTGCTCATGCAGTGGGTCGGGGTCGTCCCCGCCCTCGACTCCACTGCAATGGAGACACTCGAACTAGTTGGGAACGCCTCCATCCCAGTGATGCTCCTGATTCTGGGCATCCAGTTGGCGGGCACGGACTACGGCGCCGCGCTCCCCTCCGTCGGCGCGGCGGCCGCACTGAAGCTGGCTGTTGCCCCGGTGCTGGCCGTCGGGATTGCACTCGTCGTTGGCTTCGAAAACCCGACCGTGGCGCGGACCTTCATTCTGGAGTCGTCGATGCCCGCGGCGATAACGCCGCTCATTCTGCTCATCGAGTTCGCTGGCGACGTGGAAGTGGGCGGCGTGACGGCCCCGGAGTTCGTCTCGACGGTCGTGGCAGTGACGACGCTGCTGTCGGTGCCGCTGCTGACCATCCTGATTGCGGTGTTAGAGTCCGGCGTACTCGTGTGAAACGAAACTACTGCGCCGTCTCTCAGTCGTCGATTGCCGCCGTCTCGGGTGTTGGCGCTGCGCCTGTTCCGGTTCCAGTCGTCGGGCTCTCGACGACGGCCCGCTTCCAGGTACCCCGTGAGAGCCACGCCAGCGCCACCGCACAGCCGACCACGTCGGCGAGGGCAACGGCTGCCCAGATTCCCGTCGGGCCCCAGCCCAGCGGGAACGCGAGCAGGTACGTCGCGGGCAGGCGGACGACCCAGAGTGTCACCAGCGAGATTCCCAGCGCTGTCGTCGTGTTTCCCGCGCCGCGGAACGTCCCCAGCGCCACCTCGAGCAGGCCGAGGAAGACGAACGCGAACGCGACGATGCGAAGGTAGTCGCTGGCGTGGCCGATTGTGGCCACGGCCGTCGCCGTCCCGGTCGGGAGGAACACGGCCACGATTGGCTCCGGTCGGAGATACGCGATCACGGCGACCACCAGCAACACCGCTGTGACCAGCACCATTCCCAGTTTGACAGCTTGCTGGGCGCGTTCGGGTTCGCCGGCGCCGAGATTCTGGCCGACGGCCGTGTTCATCGCCTGTGAGAGCCCCATCGCGGGGAGGAACACCAGCGAGATGAGGCGGTTCCCCAGGCCGTAGCCCGCGAGCACCTCGGGCGGGAACGTTGCGACCATCGCCGTCGCAGCGACCATCGCCAGTGAGACGCCCGAGTGTTCCAGCGCGCTGGGGACGCCCAGCCGGACGATTTTTTCGACTGGTTCGCGGCGCGGCAACAGGTCCCTGACGTTGATTGCGGGCCCCGTCGCCGTGGCGAACAAGAGGTAAAAGCCCGCCAGCGCGGCAACAGAGCGCGACGCGACGGTTGCGACGGCTGCGCCCTCAACACCCAACGCGGGGAACGGTCCCCAGCCGAAGATGAGCACCGGGTCCAAGGCGACGTTGACCGCGACGGAGAGCACCATCACCCGTAGCGGCGCGCGGGCGTCGCCGTACCCCCGCATCAGCGCCGTGAAGATGAAGAAGCCAAAGAGCGCGGGCGACCCGAGGAAGAACACCCGCATGTACGCCGCGGCCATCGGGACGATGCGCTCTGCAGTCGCGGGGTCGGTCGGGAGCAACGCCAGCAGCGGCCCGGTCGCGACAAAGCCCAGCGCGCCCAGGCCGACCGAGACGAGCAGCACGAATCCGAGCGTCTGCCCCGCGATTTCACCGGCCGCACGCTTCCCGCCCGCGCCGGTGTGCTGGGCGACGAGAATCGCCCCCGCAGCGGTGAACCCCCCGCCAACGGAGATGAGGAGAAAGACCAGCGGGAACGCGAGGCTGAGCGCGCCGACGGCGTCCGCAGAGAGCCGGCCGAGCCAGAAGGTGTCCGCGATGTTGTAGGCGACCTGCAGCAGCTGAATCGCCACCAACGGCCACGCGAGCGCGACCAGCGGGCGAAGGATGGGCCCCTCCGTCAAGCTGGAGGAGGGGTGACGTGAACTCATTACGAACCGAAACGTCACGGAGGCTCTTGAACTCACGCAACAGGCGGTAGCACGGCACAGGCGGTGCCTCCGGACCATCGCCATTTAGGACATCCCCCGCTGAACGACCGGTATGACCATCGGCTTCATCGGTGGCTCGGGCATCTACGAGGCCCTGCCACTCCAGAAAACCCGCGACGTTGAAGTGAGCACCCCCTACGGCGAGCCGTCGGCGCCCGTCACCATCGGTGAGTTCGGCGAGACCGGTCGGGAGGTCGCGTTCCTCCCCCGCCACGGCCCTGACCACCAGCACTCCCCGACGAACCTGCCCTACCACGCCAACATCTACGCGCTGAAGAAAGTCGGCGTCACCCACATCCTCGCGACCAACGCCGTGGGGAGCCTCAAAGAAGCGCTCTCCCCGCAGACACTCGTTGTGCCCGACCAGATCTACGACCGCACCAAGAACCGCGAACTCTCCTTCTACGGGGACGGCATCGTCGTCCACCAGCCGTTCGCCCAGCCCTACTGCCCGGAGATGGTCGACCACCTCAGCGACGCCGCCGAGTCGGTCGCCGACAACGCCGAGTCGGACGTGCACAAGGGCGGCACTTACGTCTGTATCGAGGGGCCGCAGTACTCTACAAAAGCGGAATCTGAACAGTACCGCGCCCAGGGCTGGGACGTGGTCGGGATGACCGCCATTCCCGAGGCAAAACTCGCCCGCGAGGCCGAGATGTGCTATGCGACGCTGGCCGGCGTCACGGATTACGACGTCTGGAAAGCCGACCACGAAGTCACCCTCGAAGAGGTGCTCGAGAACGCCGCTGCCAACGAGGAAGCCATCAAGGACGCCGTCGAGGAAGCCATCCGGCGCTTCCCCGACGACCACGACTGTGACTGCCACAGCTCGCTCGAAGGGACCATCAACACGCCGACGGAGGCGATTCCCGACGAGACCCGCGAGCGTGTGGATCTGCTGGCCGGGGAGTATCTCGAGGACTGAGCAGCGCCGTTAGTCGTCGTCGTCGACCGCCACAGCCGTCGAATCGTCGCCTTCCTCGCCGTCCTCCATCTCGACACCCGCACCGCCAGGCTCCTCGATCTCGATGGTCTCGGGGTTCTGAATCCAGAGATCGCCGAACAGTTCGTCCTGTTGGAGCCGTGCGTCACCGCGATGAGAGAGAAAGAGCAGCCCCAGATACGTCATCATCGGCCGGCCGCCCGCGTCGCGAACCTCCGTGAACAGCACCTCCTCGCGGCCACGGTCGTAGCGCTCCCGAAGCGCCGTTCCCACGTCGACGATGACTGTCTCAATCTCCTCGTCGTGGGTGGTGCCGGTCACGTCGGCCTCCGTTGGCTCGTCCTCGCGGCGGAAGTCGTCGGCTGCGTGGTAATCCAGTGTTTGGGTTCCGCGCGAGAACCCCTGCGGCGAGTTACTGGTGTCGTAGCTGCGTGACTCTTTCCAGCGTGAGCCGCGCTCTGCCTCCCGGAGTTCCCGGACCAGTTCGTCCAGTGTCTCGGGCGTCCCTCGGGTGGATTTGCGCTCCAGGCGGCGGTCCATTTCGTCCTCCAGTGCGTCGACGGGGTCGAAGCCGGGTTCGGGTTCGCCTGGGTGGCCGTCGGCGCCGCCCTCCATGGCCACCTCCCACGGCTCTGGCTCTTCCTCTTCGGGTTCGTCCTGGTTCAGCATCGCATCGGACTTCATCCGGAGCAGGACGGATGCGTAAAACAGCGCCCGGCCAGATGCCCGCAGGTCAGCCTCGTCGAGTTTCTGGAGGAACGCGTCTGTGACGGCGACGATGTCGATGTCCCACGGGTCGATTTTCCCGTTCTTGGCGAGTGTGACGAGCACCTCGACCGGTTCGACCTCGCCGTCCTCCTCGTCCTCGCCAGCCTCAGCAACGTCGTCGCCCGGGGATAACGCGGGGTCCTCGTTCATCGACGCCGCGTTCTCCTCGCTGAGGAGGCCGCTGTCGACGCCTGGCTCGCCCGTGTCGGGCTTGTCGGACGAGAGGCTGAACGAGAACTCCTCGTCGTCGCTCATGACTTGTCCTCAGATGCGGCTGTCGCGTTGCTCCCCCCGTCGGACGCGGAGTCGTCGTCGCTTTGGGACTCCGTCCCCCCGTCGGCCACTACCTCACTCGCGTCGTCTCCCTCACCGGTCTCGATGCCGGTGACTGCGGAGATGTTGTTCTGCTGCATCGTGACGCCGATGGCGCGCTCGGAGCGGTCGAGCAGCGCTGACCGGTGGCTGACGACGATGAACTGTGCATCGTCGGAGAGGTCGTCGACCATCTCACCCACCCGCTCAGCGTTGACCGCGTCGAGGAAGGCGTCGATTTCGTCCAGCGCATAGAACGGCGCGGGGTTGTGCCGCTGGATGGCGAAGATGAACGCCAGCGCAGTGAGTGATTTCTCCCCGCCGCTCATCGCGTCCAGGCGCTGGATGGGTTTGTCGCCGGGTTCGGCCTTCATCGTCAGCCCCTCCTCGAAGGGGTCCTCCGGGTTCTCGAGCACCAGTTCGCCGCTGCCCTCTGAGAGCCGCGAGAAGATGCGCTGGAACTGCTCGTTGATGGCGTCGAAGGCGTTCATGAACGTCTCGACCTTCCGCGCTTCGAACCCGTCGATGCGCTCGACGATGCCGTCCCGTTCCTCGGCCAGCACCGCGCGCTGCTCCTGCAGTTCCTCGAGGTCAGCTTCGACCTCGTCGTACTCCTCGATGGCGAGCATGTTCACCGGCTCCAGCGCCTCCATCTCGCCGGTCAGGCGCTCGATTTCGGCTTCCACCTCGTCGTGGTCGGGGATCTCCTCGGGGTCGTACTCCTTGACCTGCTCGTCGAGTTCCGCGATCTCTTCTTCGAGGCGGTCGGCGGTGCTCCGCAGGCTCTCGAGTTTCGACGCGACCGTGTCGACGGCGTCGCGGCGCTCGTCACGCAGCGACCGGGCCTCCCGAACCCCGGTTTTCTGCTCCTCGCGTTCGGCTTTGAGTTCGGCCAGCTCCTCCTCGAGTTCGGCGACCTGCTCGTGTTTCTCCTCGAGCAGCGCCTCCTGGTCTTCGATTGCTGCGTCGTGGTCGCCGATCTGGGATTCGAGTTCCGCCTTGCGGTTCTGAGCAGTCTCGACGGTCTCATGCAGGTCCTCAATGGACTCCTCGATATACTCTTTTTCCAGCCGTTTGTCGTTGAGGTCGCCATCGACGGCGTCGATCTGGGCTTCGAGGTCGGCGATCTCGTCGCGAATCTCCTCGGCGCGGGCGGAGAGTTCGGGGATGTCCGACTCCGCGAGTTCGGATTCGATCTCCTCAACGCGGCCGTCGCCCGCCGCGAGTTTGGCGTCGAGGTCCGAAATCTCCGCCTCGAGTTCGCTCATCTGCTCGTCGACGGACTCCCGCTCCTCGCGGAGCGACTCGAGTTCGGTCTCGAGTTCGTCGATTCGGTCCTCGGCGTCGGCCACGTCCGCCTCGGCGCGCTCGATGTCGGCCTCGATGGAGCGCACCTGGTCGGCAGCGTCGCTCTTGCGCTCACGGGCGTCGGTGAGCTTTGACTCCACCTCGTCGATTTCGCTCTGGATGGACTGGCGCTCCTCTTCGAGTTCGTGGAGCTCTTCGGCCAGCCGTTCGAGGCGGCCGCCGCCGGTTTTCGAGAAGCTGTACCGCGAGCCGCCGCCGGAGCCGCCGGTCATGGCGCCGGATTTCTCCACCAGATCGCCACCTAGCGTCACCATCCGGAACTGCCCCATCAGGTGCTGGGCGGTCTCCATATCCTCGACGACGAGCGTCGAGCCGAGTACGTAGGAAAAGATGCCCGAGTACCGGGCGTTGTAGTCCACGAGTTCTCGCGCGAAGCCGACAACACCGGGGTCGTTTGGCTCGCGGGGGAGGCTCCGGTCGTCCATCTCCGTCATCGGGAGGAACGTCGCCCGCCCGGCGTTGCGAGATTTCAGGTAGTCGATACAGGAGGAGCCGACACCGTCGTCGTCGACAACGACGTTCGCGAGGCGACCGCCCGCAGCGGTCTCACACGCCTCGGCGTACTCCCCAGGGACGGCGGCGAGTTCGCCGACGGGTCCGTGAACGCCGCCCATCCCGGCGTTCTTGATCGTCGTGACCGCACGAGGCCACGAGCTGTCGCCGCTCTTGCCAGCTTTGGCCTCGAGTTCGGCGTACTCGTTCCTGGCCGCTCGGAGCCGTTCGTCCACCGCCGAGAGCGACTCCTGCAGGTCGCTCTTCTCGCCTTTCAGGTTCGCAAGCATCTCGTCGGCTTTCCCCTCGTTTTTCTGGGCCTTGTCCAGTTCCGAGTGGAGGTTCGACACCCGCGCTCGGAGATCCGGGAGCGACTCGCGAGTCTCCTGAATTTCGTCTTCTGTGTCGCTCACCCGGTTCGAGCGCCGGCGAGCCTCGTCGAGCAGGCGGTCCTGCTCGCGCTGTTTCTCGTTTTTCTGCTCGCGAAGCGTTTCGAGGGCCGCCTTCTCGGCTTCGAGTTCTTGCTTGAGTTCGTCGAAGGCCGTGTCGGCGTTGTCGATCTCGGCCTCGACCTCGGCGAGTTCGGTCTCCCTCGAGACGACTTCGCTCTTGCGATTAGCCTTCTTGACTTTGAGGCTGCGCAGGTCGTCGTCGAGATCGTCGACGCTTTCGTTTTTCCGGTCGATCTCGACGAACGCCCCGCGGCGTTCGGATTCGGCTTCCTGGATGCGCTCCTCTGCGGCCTCGATCTTGTCTTCGAGCCGGGAGATCTCGCCTTTGACCTCCTCGATTTCGCTCTTGATTCGGAGCTGCTCGTCCTCGCCCTTCCGCTCGATTTCGGTGTTGAGTTCCTCGAGTTCGTCCTCGAGTCGCTCGAGTTTCCCGGTTGCCCGGTCCAGCGAGTCCGCTTTCTCTTCGAGTTCGCTCTGGCGGGTGTCGACACGGGACTGCGTGCGACTGTAGTCGGCGCGTTTGTCCTCGAGTTCGGCAGCCCGGAGGTAGCCTTCGTACTCCTCTTTCTCCGCACGCAGCTCCTGGTACTGGAGGGCCGTCTCGCGCTCCTCGCTGAGCTGGTCGAGGCGGTCTTCTTTCTCCACAATTCGCAGGTCGGCTTCGCCGATCCGCTCCTCAACGACTTCGAGTTCCTCGCCAGCCGACTCCTTCTTCGCGTCGAACGCCGCGACGCCCGCGATCTCGTCGATGATGCCCCGGCGCTGGTAGGGCGTCATGTTGATGATCTCGGTCACGTCGCCCTGCATCACCACGTTGTACCCCTCCGGCGCGACGCCAGCCTGTGCCAGTAGGTCCTGAATGTCCGAGAGGTTCGTCGACCGACCGTTGAGGTAGTAGTAGGAGTAGTAGTTGTCCTCGGTCTCCTTAACCCGGCGCTTGACCCGAATCTCCTCGACGTCGCCAACGTTCTCGCTGCCGGCGGCCTTGGTGATCTGCGAGCGGGAGAGGGTGCCTTCACTGTTGTCGAGCACTACCGTCACGGCGGCCTCACGCTGCCCGCCGGTCGAGGAGCCCTCGCCGCCAGGGTTGTAGATGAGGTCAGTCAGCTTCTCCGCACGGATGCCGCGTGTGCGGGCGAGGCCGAGCGCGAACAGCACCCCGTCGATAATGTTGGACTTTCCTGAGCCGTTCGGCCCGGTAACGACCGTGAAGTCCTCGTAGAACGGGATGCGTGTTTTGCGCCCGAAACTCTTGAAATCGTCTAGAACGAGTTCCTGAATATGCATCGTCGGCCTACGCGACGATGATTCCGTCGTCGTCGTCGTCGTCGTCCGCTTCCTCTGCCTGGGCCTCGGCGGCGGCCTCGGGAGCCGACTCTTCGGGCTCCGCAGGCTCCTCCTCGGTCGGTTTGCGGTTCTCGACGAACTGTGCGTCGCGTCGTTCGTCGGTGCCGCGGGCCTCGGCCTGCTGTTCGGCGGTCGTCTGCGTCTTGTTCTGCTGGGTCTGGCGGCCCTGCCCGCCCGTGCCCGGCGTCGCCTGGACGGCTTCTTCGTACTTCTCTGCGGTCTGCTCCAGTTCTCGAACGCGCTCTTTGGTCTCTACGAGTTCCTCGGTCAGCCCGTCGATGGTTGCCTGTAGCTCGGCGACCTGACTCTCGAGATCCTCCATCCGGTTGCTCATGGGCGTCGTACCCCGGCCATTGTGATAAAGCCATGGTCGATACGCGGGTGTTGATAAATCGAATGCTGCGATATAGAATTTCGGTAGCGCGTGATTCAGAGTTTCGGAGGATAGCCAGTATTGCGTGGGTTTTCTAGAAATTTGAGAGCCTTATCGGTTCAGCCGACACTCAAAATGAACTATTGAGTTGTCTTGTTTCCAAGAATCGTGGAAAGCAGCGTGAATTCCGCCGCTGACAACAGCGTCTCCACTACTCGGAGCAGCCAACTACTGGTTCACTCAGTCACTCAATCGGATGGGACGAGTTCTGAGGCGACCAGCTCCGTTGCCTCCCCTGCCGTAATTACTGGCGTCCGCTCGAACTCCTCGTCGAGATCGGCTTTCAATAGGAAGTCCGTGAGTCGCCAGATATTGTGCAACAACGCTGCGAAGACGAAGTAGAATAACCGAACACGGTAGTCCTTCGAGGAAGTCTTCGCTAAGAAATCGTACTTGATTGATTTGTACTCGCTCTCGATCTGCCACCGGGCGCTGTATCGTCGGCAGTATGCTTCCGCCTGTGCAGGCTCCACGTTCACGTTCGTCGCAAAGACCGTCGACCCGTCCCCGGTCGTCGACGGGACGTAGAGGAACTGTATCGCGTGCGAGCCACTCTCAACATGAACTTCGCTCTGTTCAACAGCGACCGATTCTCCATCCGCCCCCATCGTTTCCAGTGCTTTCACTTCGGGAGCATTGATTCGTGTCGGGATGAGGTACTCCACATCTTGGTTCGAGAGCGTCTGAAACACCTGCATCGAATCGAACTCTCGGTCACACAGAACGGTTCCAATGGGGACGTGCTCACGAGCCCGCTGGACGAGACGGCGAACGGTTCGGTGAATTCGGTTCGACGGGTTCTCGTCCCACGGCGAACTCTCTCGGACCGGCTCGACTTCGAGGATAAACGGGATGTTCCGTCCGACAATCGAGAGCGTCACGAACTTGAGGACGTGTCCGTCACCGTCCTGATTCCCGCTGACCATCGGCATCCCTTCAACCTCCCCGTAGTATGGAACCGTCGTGATGTCTATCGCGACCGTGGCTGGTCGCCTGAACCCACCCTCAGAACCGATAAGCGAGAGCAGTTTCCCCGACGCCTCGTGGAAGCTTTCGACGAGGGAATCGGCAGAGAACTGTTTGACCGCTCGAAGATGGGTATCCCCATGTGGACCGTACTCTCGGCCCCGCCGATGCTGAAAACGGGCCGCTCCTTGAGCAGTCCCACATCCGGTCATCCCCATGTAACTCTGAAGCTCGAAAAAGCGCGTGTCATCGTAGCTGGCGTTGGCTGCCCGTTCCGTGTTGAATGTATCGAACCCGTGGGATCGAGCTAATCTCGTCGTTCGGCTGATCTCGCTGCCCGTGAATTTGTCTTCTTCCGTGGCCTGCTCGTCTTGAACGGTTGGGACGCCCTGCTCAACCTCTGCCCGTGGACGTACGTTCGGGACGTCCATATCGTTGCAGTGGATATTGCGTACGAGATAGTGTGCGGCGGTCGTGATGAACGTCTGTGCTGCTTCGTTGAGACGGGATTGCCACGCTCTCGACATTGCGGATTCGGTCGGCATCTCGTCGAGATCGAACACGTCGGCAAGGTGGGAGTGGCGAGCGATCTTTCGATAACTCCAGCCCGTCGTTTCACGGTAGAGAAAAAATTTGAGAATCCCGTCGAATGCATATGTGGCAGGATGCCAGTCGGGGTAGCCATCGTTGAGTCGCTCAAACGGGCCGTCCAACTCAGAGAGGGCCTCATCGAATGGGGTACCGCCCTGAATCTCGTCGGCGAGCCCAACGCCGACGACAAATGCGTCTGTCAGGAGAGCTTGCCTTTCCCCGTTCGTCTCTTTGGGCATTGTCTTCGATTGGATACGTCTAGTTAGGAAACGGTATTGAAATGACAGCGAAAGCTCGCACAAACCCATAGGACACTGTAAGTAGATAGTGCTCTCTGACTCATGAAGACAGGCTTCATGCGGGATATTGACTTTTTGCGGAAGGCTTTTTTACGAATAATCATTAACAATTTCTATGGCGCTAAGTCAAGGGCTGTGGTCTGATTATTCCGTGGTGTTGTTCCCCGTGTTATCGGTCGCCACTGCAATCATCGGAGCTATAATCCTACGTATATCTACCAATACGAGAGACAAAAAGTATCATGTGTTTATTATTCCAATTCTGTCACTTATTTCGGTCATTGCAGGAATGCTCGCTTTAGAGAACACGGTATGGTTTTGGTACTTCACGGGAGGAAGTATCGTCGCAGGTGCGTCGGTTTCACTTGGTATTGCACACAAACAACGTCACCGATTTAACGAGGTTTACTCAGCGGTAATAATTGCTGCTGGGATTGTAATTGCAGCTATGCTCTCCAGCATCGAAATCGAATGGGTTCTAATGCTGGCGGCAATCCTAGGCGTCTTCGGAATCACGGCGGGATTCCTTTTAACTCAAACTCAAACTGAGCCGGTTACGGAAGGAGCCTCGCCCTCATAGGTCTCTCTCCCGTGGTTTCACTTCTCGAAATTATAGTAATCTAATTCTCCGTGATTTCTCACAATGAGGTCTACAGACAGGTCAGCTGTAGCGAATTCCGGGATATCTGATGCACCAGAAGGGACCCTCACTAATACTTCGTTTAGTTTTGAGGTGATCTTTTCTGAGGTACCTGGAGTTACCTCCGTCGTAGTCCCCCGGTATTTAGCTTCAATGGTGTTCCCGCCTTTCTCATTGAGTACTACGCTTCCGAAAGCAGGTGGATTCTTCATCGAGGCGACTCTGACTGGGGTCATGTCTGGGGCTAATTCAGTAGCAATTCTCTTGGAATTCTGGACAGCCTGAATTGGTTCATCGATTCTGCGGAACGGGTTAGTGTACGAGTCTAGTGAGTTGACTACGTACTCCCCAAACTCGAGCCCCGAGGCTACCTCATTAGTAGGAACGATGAGAGTATCGTCCTGAATCGAGTATTCAATGAACGTATCGGTGTTCATCTCCTTTGCTTTAATTGGCTGACCATCAGTTGATTCCACTCGACCAACCGACTGTATCTCTACCAATTTGACCTTTTTTCCCCCGCTATATTCTGTTTCTGCTTGTGCTCTTTTTGACTCGAACTGCTTCGCGATCGAGAGCGAAGCTCCGCCAGCCCCCATCGCTTTGAGTACATCCCTTCTATTTGTGCCTGATTCGCCTACAGAACAATTCTGCTGCTCATCGCTCATAGCGAGTTCACCTCCGACGCAAGATAGATCTTGTCGGGGTCGTGTGGAAAAGTCCCCGCTGTCACAGCACACTGCATGTATCCTTGGACGAATCGGTTTTCGTTGAAATCATTGTGTTCAATTCCCTTGCCACAATTTGACGTGTCTCCTGAATAATCGTCTGCGTATGTTGCAAGCATCGGTGATGTGAAGTTTAATGAACGGTGATTGTCTGCATATCCATCTTTATGATCGCAGTCGTATAGGTGCCCGATTTCGTGGAGGCATGCTGCAACCTGTTGTGGTGCGGAAAATCCAACAGTTGGAGAATCACCAATCAGGTCTGCATCCTGATTTGGACCAGCAATTGTAGTGATACTATCCTTGACAGCCATCGTTGCAGCGTGCGTACCTGGAAATCCATACCCGCCATAGCCTACTTCCCCTCGCCTTATCAGCAGCAGATTCTTATCAGAGTTTGTGAACGACTGGTCTTCCCACCAAGTCTGGACATCGTATACACTATCTTTTCTATTGGAAGGAATAGAGATTCCTTGGAATTCATCTATCGTGTAGCTACTTCCGTAAACATCTTCAAAATACTCGGCGACTGTACCAGTAACGTCACCTGAGAAGTTGTTGTCTACGTACTCGCTGGTTACAATCCAGATATTATCATCTGCCATTGTATT
>Ga0306867_1000879_pt1 | contig 15475 bp, 12 predicted proteins | sample AntRauTorckE6831_FD_190432 | JGI IMG/M metagenome (GOLD analysis project Ga0306867, IMG submission 190432) | Saline lake microbial communities from Rauer Islands, Antarctica - Metagenome Torckler E6 #831 (v2) (version 2) | ecosystem: Environmental > Aquatic > Non-marine Saline and Alkaline >... | reverse complement strand
ACCGGCTTTGGATAACTTTTCGATAGCCTGCAGGCGCCGGCCGGGCTGCGAGGTACGCGGTTCCATAGCGCGCGCCAGATTACAATTCAACGTAGTGATAGACAATGTAACCTGCGCTGCGTTGTGTCGTGCCAATTCGCTTAAATAATCGATATCGCGGGTCACCAAATAATTTTTAGTGATGATGCTCACCGGATTACGGAACTCGGCAAACACTTCCAGACATTGCCGGGTGACCTCCAGTTTGCGCTCCACGGGCTGATAGCAGTCCGTGACCCCACTCATCACAATCACTTTTGGATTCCACTTGGGGGATCGCATTTTTTCGCGAAGTTTCTTGGCCGCATCATATTTGACCATAATACGTGATTCAAAATCAAGGCCGGCCGAAAAGTCCAGATATTCATGCGTGGGGCGTGCATAGCAATAGATGCAGCCGTGCTCGCAGCCGCGATACGGATTGATGCTGGCATCAAATGAGATATCGGGACTGCTATTGGTTGAAATGATCTCTTTGGTGTCATCGGGATAAAGACGGGTATCGCGCGCAGGTTTTTCGCCGGATTCTTCATCCAAAAAGTAATCGGTATAGGAATGTTCAAATCGATTGGCCGGATTATCGGATGAGCCGCGGCCGCGTATGGGATTTCGGTTAACAGACATGAAAACGTGGTTTAAAATTCAGGGTTGCTTACTCTCAACATACCCGCTTTACCGCCACCGTAGTGTCATCCCTATTTAACATAAAAAAACCCGCCATTGGTGGCGGGCTTCAATATCGTTTGTTGGTAAAATTTAGAGGCCTACATCTGAGCAGGCTATATCTTGCAAGGAACCGTCCCAACACTGTTTGGGTGGATCGCCATCGGGTGTAAATATATAACCAATGGATGTATCGGTATTCCAGAATACCTCCAATTCAACTCCGGTACCGCTTTCAAGCAATTCATCAAATGTCATCAAGTGCTCTGCGCCATTTTCATCAAAAATGATTTCGACATTGGGTGATGTGCCTCCTTCTCCGTCATAAACATTGAAAACGATATTACTTTCAGTATCGCTTGTGTTTGTCCAGTCAGAAGAAAATAACAGAACTGATGAACTTTGGTTTTCTTCGGCCGGGAATCTAAACTCCCACCTTCCTGAATTTCCGTCATTTTGTACCGTCCCACTTATAATATTTATGTTATCAATGCTCGTTTCGCCATCATCAAATGAAAGAAACAGGTTCCACTCGGTGGAGCTGTTTCCCACCTCGGCCGTAAGGCGATAGGTACCGGTTATTCCATTTTCGTTTGCAGAATAGGTCCATTCATAAACGCCGTCTTCGAAGGTTGGCTCTACACCTGATGCCTCTTGAACCCCGATTACCAACGATCCAAACAATCCGCTAAATGCCGCAGAACTTATTACTGAGGTGCTGGCAGCCGCATAGGCATTGGCTTGGGATGAAACGCCTGTTGCTAAGGGTTGCACTTCTTTTTTAAAAAGTTCAACAGCTTCTATCAAGGAATTACTGACAGAAGCCTGGGAACTATTATTTTCAAAAAATGATATATCCGGCTGAGCCTGAGCGGTAATATCGGGAATTTCCGGAGCATCTTCTTCCGCTTCGGGTCCTGAGCTGTTATCAGAGCAGGCTGTAAAACACACAGCAAGCAATAGTATGAACGTGTATTGTAGTAATTTTTTAAGTTTCATTGGTTGTACCTCAATTATTTTTGGTAGATGTAGTGTTGTATTTAGGTATGCGAAAAATAATCCTGAGAAAGCTCAACAAATTAGCGATTTCTTTTTTCGCACCTATTAGTAAGACAACCACCCAAGCAATTACTTACACTTTTTTATGCAATATATACTGTTTTAACGCGTTTGGCGGTTGGGTTTAAACGATCCTGTGCATGATTTCACAGTATATTCTGACCCATACCCTCCCGATGAGGGGAAAGGGGTGTGTTATTTTCGAAATATATATCTATTGCTCATTTTCCTTTTTAAACCGCTAAACACGTTGTTTTAATAATTACAAACTCCTTGATGCCGTAATGCGGTAGCTCTCGACCATAACCTGACTGCTTGATGCCGCCGAATGGCAGGCGCGGATCGGATTTCTGTTAACATAAAAAAGCCCGGCAGATCACCGGGCTTCCAAAAATCATGCAATAACGAAAATGGGTTAAAGCGGCACCTGCCAGTGTGATTAAATCAACGCTTTCAGGTCCTGCGGACGCTGACAGGTTAATTTAAAGTTAATCCCCCCAGCGCTTCATAAAATTTGCAATTAAAGACCCACATCTGAACAAAGTACGTCAACTGCCTCTTGCCCGCGGCCCTGCCAGCATTTCTTTTCGCCATTTGTAAGAATGTACCCAATATTGGCATCGATATTCCAGAAAATTTCGGTATCAATGGATTCCTCACTTTCGGGGAAGTCAATATTCATCAAAAACTCGCTCCCTGATTGAATAAAATCAATCTCCGTGATAAACTCACCCGTAACCGTAAAAATATCACCGTAAATGACGGTATGCAGTTGTCGTTCTGTATCACTTTCGGCCGTCCATTCTGAGGAAAGCAGTGGAGTTTCAGACTCCTCAAAAAAAGAGTTAAACGTCCATTCGCCCTGAAGACCGTCATTTCGGGTGGAACCGCTCATTACATTTTTCTCATCCAAATCCACACCGGCTCCTTCAACAGAAGAAAAAACTTCCCAGTTAACAGCTCCATCAGCCTCTTCGGCTGTTAATCGTACTCTTGAACTTATTTCCTCAAAATCATACTCATAAACCCACTCCCAAACACCGTCATTAAAAGTAGCGTCCTCAGTATTTCTCAGAAGGTCGGTATAAAGCTGACCAATCATTGAAAAACTGCTAAAACCCAAAACCAGTGCTTGCGCTGCTGCAAAATTATTGGGTTCGGAACCGACTTCTGTTTCCTGATTGGTTGCCGGAAATCCAAATCCTCCAAAATAAGAGACATCAGGTTGGGCGTATTCCAGTTCAGGTATGGCAGGCGGTTCAGGAGCTTCAGTTCCGGAACCGTTATCGGAGCAAGCCACCAGACCCACCGCCAAAAAAATTGTTAATGCACGTGCAATGAAATGTTTTGTTTTCATAATTCTAATTGTTGTTATCAGGTATTGAATCAAATATTAATTAATTCGTATTAAATATGCAATACGTTAAGAAATAGTTTTTTTATTCCCCTCTGAAGGTGCATTGTCTTATTAGAGGGCTTTACCAAACAAAATAATGGTGCCATCCTATGTTTGAAGAAGCACGGCCCCGTAGCTTTGCTACTTCGGAGTAGTTGGTCATTGTCATCCTGATCTAGACAGCTGTCGGTATCAGGATTCTGGATCTTAATTACGGATTAGAGATCCCGAAATAAATTCGGGATGACAAGAGTGGTTTTATGCCATCGGCATACCTACGGTGCAAGGGCCCCTAAAAAATTCAAGACTACTGACATGACTTTTGCCTTAGGCATCCCTTTGGGAGCTTTTTCTCACAACCTCGCAGAAGAGGAAAAATTCGTTTTCCCACTTTTTTAAGCAATATACACCGTTTTTATATTCACAAACTCCTTAATGCCGTAATGCGAAAGCTCCCGCCCGTATCCCGACTGCTTTATACCACCGAACGGCAGTCGCGGATCAGACTTCACAAATGCATTTACAAAACAGCAACCGGCTTGGATTTTCTCGGCAGCTATTTTACGGGCTCTGTCAATATCTTCGGAAAAAACGGCCGCCCCGAGACCAAATTCCGAATCATTAGCTACGGCAATGGCTTCGGCTTCATCATCTACTTTAATGAGTGAGGCCACCGGTCCAAACAGTTCCTCCTCGTAGGCCGGCATTCCGGGCTTCACATTTTTCAATAGCGTGGGTGGATAATAAGAACCATCGCGGTCCGGAATCTCTCCACCCAGCAAGCATTTTGCTCCCGCATCAATGCTTTTTGTTACCTGCTCATGCAGCCCGTCACGCAAATCTTCACGTGCCTGTGGCCCCAGATCCACATCTTCATCTTGTAGTGGATCGCCCATCTTTTTTTCTTTCATTATATTCAAAACTGCACTTTCAAATGCATCATAAACTTCTTTCACCACAATAAAACGTTTTGCCGCAATACAGCTTTGCCCACTGTTAATAAGCCGGGAAGTCACGCAGGTCTCAGCCGCCTTTTCTACATCTGCATCCTCCAGTACCACATACGGGTCGCTGCCCCCGAGTTCCAATACGGTTTTTTTGATCTGACTTCCGGCCGTTTCAGCCACCGCTTTACCCGCCCGTGTGCTGCCGGTCAGCGTCACCGCTTTTACATTATCATTTTCGATAACTTGCTGCGCGCCGTCATTATCAGTTAACAGCGTTCGAAACACATTTTTAGGTACGCCGGCATCTTGCAAAATGGATTCAATTTCGAGGGCGCAGCCCGTTACATTGGATGAATGCTTGAGCAACCCGGCATTGCCAGCCATTAAGGCCGGAGCAACAAACCGGAATAATTGCCAAAATGGGAAATTCCAGGGCATGATGGCCAATACAATGCCCATAGGCTGAAAACTTACAAAACTTTCGGAACCATCCGACTCCAACGGTTCATCGCTTAAAAATTTTTCCGCATTTTCGGCATAATATTCAAATACCCAGGCACATTTTTCTACCTCCGATACCCCTTGATCAAGCGGCTTGCCCATCTCTTTGGCCATCAATTCGGCAAGCTCATCTTTACGGTCTTCCAAGATAGAAGCTGCTTTGTTTAAAATTTCAGCACGGTGAGCAAAAGTTGTTTGGGCCCAATTCTGCTGACCTTCATTCATTCCATCGATAATTCCGGAAATAGCATCACTGCTCATTTGCTCATACTCTTCAAATACGTTTCCGCTTGCCGGGTTGATTGATTTCATAAAGACTCTGTTTTAGTTTGATTTGTTTTATTATAACTGATGCTTTTAATATCTCATTCCATAAATTTTTACATCTGTCTGACCGAGCTAAAGGCATTTTTTTAACAGGTATGAATGAATAAAATAATTTGACCAGATGTCATAATATCATTTTAGGTGCTTATTTGCGGAAGTATACCCTCCCCGCTCCTCCAGAGCACCCCTCCCTAATTCTTTAGGGAGGGGACGGGGGGTGGGTCAAAAAAATGGAAATGATTTTATCGAAGTGTTTTGAGAGGAAGTTTATATTTTATGTCAACTCATTCAAAAAAATTAGCTATGCTCTTCAATAGTTTCAAAAATGGTTTCCAGCGTCTCATCAAGCAATTCTTCATCAATAATTAACGGAGGCGCCAGCCGTACCAGTGTATTGGAGTGGAGCGTCCACCCCAGAATAATTCCTTTCGCAAGGCACGCTTCCACCACCTGCCGGGTGAAGTCTTTATCGCGCAGCTGCATACCCAGCATAGCCCCGCGGCCGCGAATTTCTTTAATGGCCGGGGCTTGCAGAATTTTCTTTGCATGATTTTCAATCATTGCAGCTTTTTGGGCATAATCGTTATTCAGCAACTCCTCAAGCGTGGCATACGCTGCCGCGCACGAGACCGGGTGCCCGCCAAAGGTAGTAACATGATTCAAGGGTGGGTCGTGCTTAAAGGTTTCAAAAATTTCATCCGATGAAACGAATGCGCCCATCGGCATGCCGCCGGCCATGGCTTTGGCCAGGCACAAAATATCGGGCACCACGCCGTAGTGCTGAAAAGCAAACAGGAATCCGGTACGGAAAAAACCGGTTTGAATTTCATCAAAAATGAGCAGCGCTCCGGTTTTGTTACATCGCTCGCGCACTTTTTTAAGCCACAATTTTTTCGCCGGAATGATGCCGCCTTCCCCCTGAATGGGTTCCAGTATCACCGCGGCGGTTTGGTCATCTATGACATCGAGGCGGGATGAATCATTGAACGATAAAAAATGAACATCGGGCAACAACGGTTTATACGGGTCGCGATAGACATCACGCCCCGTTACACTGAGTGAGCCGTGGGTGTCGCCGTGGTAGCCATGATGAAAACCCACTAACTTATGCCGACCGGTGTACTTTTTGGCCAACTTCAGGGCGCCTTCAACCGCTTCTGTACCACTATTTACAAAGTATGCGCGCTGCAATTGCGGCGGGAGCTGTTGGGTAAGTAACGCTGCATATTGGGCCTGCGGGCGCTGAATAAACTCTCCATAAACCATCACATGCAGGTGGCGATCGACCTGCGCTTTAACGGCCTTGACTACGGCCGGGTGACGATGGCCCAGACTGCTTACGGCAATGCCGGAAATGAAATCCACATAGCGTTTGCCCTCGGTGGTGTATATGAACGGCCCCTCTGCCCGATCAATTTCAAGTCCCATGGGGGCATCACTTGTCTGCGCTACGTGTGTATAAAACGAATTTGAAATAGACAATGATCGGTAAAATTTTTCTGATTATTAAAAATGTAACCCCACAAAACAACAGAGCAAAATAAATCGTTGCTATGTAAACTTAGCATTTATATGTACGTGACCATAAATTTTTAATTCAAATCGCCTCCATCTGTAACAATTAAGTAAATTTGTACATTCAGCATGAATTTTAATTCTACTTTGTTATATTAAGACTTTTAACATTTTTATTTAAAACTGAGCTAAAATTCATTCAACCCAGATGGGCCAGCTCGCTTTTACATTTTTATTTGCAGGGGCTTTGGTTCTTTTCTCATGCGGCTCATCCGGTGAAGAGGCAGCGAATAATGCGAGCCCCGATACCACAAAAACAGATACCAGCATGGGTGCCAAAGATACACTGCCCCATCTTCCGTCTCCCCCCGATCCCGCGCCGGCACCGGGAACCCTCGAGATACAAGCTCAAGTTATTGATGTTCATGAAGCAAACCCAGATGCCTCTGCCCTTTCATACCATTTAAAAGTAGTTAAAGTATTGGCCATTGGTTCTTCTACTCCTGCAGTGGTTGTAAAAGATACATTGAAAGTTAAATCGACAGACAGTTTCAAGAAATTGGAAAAGGAAATTACCATCAGCTGTACCATTCGGGCTCAAAAAATGATGGCCGGACAGAAAGATTCCGCTTCAGCCTGGCTTTTAGTACAATGGAAGCATATTAATCAGGATCATTAATTATTTAATAACTATATGATGAAAAACGCTACAAAGTTTACCTTCGGATTTTTAATTCTCTTTTTAGCTGCCGGTTTCTTGTACTGGACGCAATTAGAAAAAGACACATCAACCAATTCTCTCAATAAGGCTCAACAAACAGAACAAAATATTCCCGCACTCTCTGAGGAAGGAGAAAAAGAGGGATTAGCAGGAAAGATTGAATCAAAAAAAGCACGCCAGGATTATTTTTTCCGATTGATGCGCGATCCGGCAACCAACGCTATTCCTGACAATATTCGAGAACGTGAAGTAAATCATGCTCAACTACAGCCTTCCATTCAGCAGGTAAATCAACGGTTCAAATCGCAACGACCGGGCGCTAACGTTGCCGAAGGATTTGAATGGCGGCTGGCCGGCCCTCCGGCGGTAGGCGGCCGTACCCGTGCGCTCGGCATTGACCAGCGTAATTCAGATATTATTATTGCCGGTGGCGTTTCGGGCGGGATGTGGAAATCAACCGACGGCGGCGACAATTGGCAGCTTCGAACACCTGATTTTGAAAATTTTAGCGTCACCTCTTTAGCACAAGATCCTACCACTCCCGACACCTGGTATTACACTTCGGGTGAATTTCTCGGTAATTCAGCCAGTGCGCCCGGTGCTGCTTATTATGGGACCGGCGTTTTTCGCTCCACCGATAACGGAGACAGCTGGAGCCGCATTTCCGGAACCGAAGATGACAATACCCAATTTGATTCACAATTTGATTATGGAAGCAGAGTTAAAGTAAGTTCCTCCACCGGTACAGTCTTTACCTCAAGTAACGGCATTGGTATTTTTCGAGCACCCAATGGCAACGATTATACCGACTTAACCTTAGGCGGCTTTGGCGAACATCTTTATGCTGATGTTGCTACCGCCCCCAATGGAGATGTGGCAGCAGTGTTGTCAACCACAGATGCCGGGACAGCAGGCGGTTCACCAGGAGTCTATATTTCGCAAGATGATGGTCAAGGCTGGACTGATATTACCCCCACAACCTTCCCCACAGATTACGCTCGAAGTGTACTCACATTTGCTCCCTCTGATCCCAATATTATGTATGTTCTCACTCAAAAAGTTGGGGATAGCAGTGACCAAGGCGTTAGTTTTCACATGATTGACATTTCCGGCGGGCTGCCCGGCAGTTCGCAAGATCGGTCGGCCAATCTGCCTGATTTTGGTACTCCAGTTGGCGGACTGAACTTGCAAGGCGGATATAACATGACGGTGTCGGTTAAGCCGGATGATCCTAATGTAGTAACGCTTGGCGGAACCGACCTGTTTCGTTCGTTTGATGGTTTTGCAACCCCACCTGCAGATAATTCTGATGCAGAAAAAGATGAATTCTGGATAGGAGGCTATGCTAAAGCAAATAATGTGAGCCAATATCCCGCTCAGCATCCCGATCAACATGTCCAGGTATACGATCCCATCAATCCTGACCGATTGTGGGTTGGTCACGATGGCGGGCTTTCTGTTACTGATGATGTTACTGCTACCGATGTAAGCTGGACCCAACGAAATGAGGGATACGTTGTAACGCAATTTTATGATGTCTCTCTGGCACCCGCTGAGGGCGATAACCGCTTTATGGGCGGTACCCAAGATAACGGAACCCCATTCTTTGAATTCAGAGATGATCAGGATATTGGTGATGTCTCTGCTGATATATCTTCAGGAGATGGCGGTTTCTCATTTTTCACTGAAAACTTCATTTACGTATCAAACCAACAAGGGGCAAGCGGCAACAGCCGCGTCATTCGGTTCAATGGAAACTTCAGCGGAGCATTTGCGATCGTACAACCCGCAAATGCGCAAACGGCTTTCTTTATCAACCCGTACACCATAGATCCAAATGACGAAGGAATCATGTATTATCCCGGAGGCTCCAGTCTTTTCCGTAATACCCGGGTTGATGAAATTTCGAATACCAACAATAATGGAGCTTCTGAGAGTTGGGAACAATTATCAGCGGCAGCTATACAGGGTTTTAATATTTCTGCGCTTAAAGTATCTACCACGCCGCAAGATATTCTTTATTATGCCGGCTCGAGTGATAATGGTGCACCGGTTATAAACCGGCTAAATAGTGCCAGTACCTCAAATAGTCAACCCACCGATATTTCTATCCCCGATGCTCCTGCCGGGGCTTTTGTCCACGACATAGCCGTAAACCCCATAAATGGTAATGATGTGCTTGTAGTTATGTCCAATTATAATATTATAGGGCTTTATCACACCTCTGACGGGGGAAATAGCTGGCAGGCTGTTGAAGGGAATCTGGAAGGACAAAATGATCCCACAAGTCCCAACGCTGGTCCATCTCTGCGTACAGCAACTATCGTTCCTTCTGAATCTGGAAACATTTACTTAGTGGGCACCAGCACCGGGGTTTATGGTACCCAAAATCTTGACGGCAGCAACACCCAATGGGGGCGGGAATCAGCTTTTGATACTGATGGCATAGCCGATCTTGGATTTTCGGTCATCGAAAATATGACATCACGCGTAACGGATGGAAATGTAGCCGTGGGTACCCACGGACGCGGCATATTTGTAGGCCGCTTTCAGGGCGAAGTGGCAGAGGTTGTGATAAATCCACGTATTTCAACCGATCCCGCCTCAGCCCGGGCCGGCCAGCAGATAACAATAACAGCCACAGACTTTCAATTTAGTTCGGACATAACGCGACAGGATGTTGAATTCGGAGAAACAGACGTGCGGGAAATTATATCCGTAAACCCGAATGAGCTTACCGTAGTCGTACCCCAGGGTACCCTGCCCCGTAATGCCGAACCAAATACAGACGGAAACTTTAATATTACAATCAGTGTCGAAACTGAGAGTAATGGCGAACTGACAACCGATTTTGCGATTGAGCCCCCGAACGAAAACAGTTTAGACCAAAACTTCCCCAATCCATTTGGTTTGGAAGGCACCAACATTCCCATCAGTCTGCGCAACAGCAGCACTGTAACGCTGGAAATTTATGATACTTCCGGCCGACGTGTGGAACAAACCCTCGTCGATGAATCTTTCCAGGCCGGTACGTACACCATCCGGGTTAACTTCAACAACCAGGCCAGCGGAATTTATGTGTACCGCATTATTGCGGAACCGGTCAACGGCTCCGGCGATACGTTCGTTGATTCCGAGAAGTTTACTTTTATACGGTAAATGTAAACCTGTCAGCGTCCCGCGATGTTCGAGACCTGACAGCGTTTGGCTTAAGAAAGAGACAAAAAAACAACGCTGACAGATCGGGTAAAACACCGATACTGTCAGGTTGTATAATTGAAATTTGGGATGGAAAAGCTAAAGCCTGGAAATTATTATCACATCTATAACCGAGGGATCAATTCTACTGATCTATTCTTGGAAGAAAACAATTTTTTATTCTTTCTTAAGCAATACGCTTTCTATACTCATCTTGTAATTAAAACATATGCGTATTGTTTGATGAAGAACCACTTCCATTTTCTTGTGAAGATAAGAACCTTGGAAGAACAAGAAGTGCTATTTACCACATATCGGAATTTATTAAAAACTGATAAAAAGAAATGGATACCTCATGGTTGCAAACATAAAAATTTTAAATTTCAAACGGCTTCCCGACAGTTAGCCCATCTTTTTTCCAAGTACACCAAAAATTTCAATAGTTGGAACCAACGTACCGGTAAATTATTTGAGCAACCTTTTAAAAGAAGACCAATAGAAGATACCCACTATTTAAACCATCTGATCTGTTATATTCACCGAAATCCCATCCATCATGGAATTAGTGATACATTTCAATCATATCCTCATTCTTCCTACAAAATAATTTTAAATAACGATGATACTTTATTGGCGAAGGATGAAGTTTTAAATTTTTTTGGAGGCAAAAAACAATTTGTTGCGGCTCATGAGAAAATGAAGATTAAAATAACTCCATCTTTGAAAATAGAGTAACCACAAAACCTGTCAGCGTCCCGCGATGTTCGGGCCCTGACAGCGTTTGAATTGAGACATTTAGATACAACGCTTACATTAAGTTTGTGAGTAAGTTTTATCTCCGAGCGACCGTATAATTACTGTTTTGCATGTTTAAGAGTACAACCCTTTCACAACATCAACGCTGACAGATCCCAAAAACGGATGCTGCCAGGTTGATTTACTGCCATTCTTTTATCAAAGTCTCAAAATCTGACTGAATAGTTTCCGTTTGATCCTCGGCATACCATTGATGCAGCTTTTCGGCCCATTCTTCCATGCTCAAATCAGGGTCATCTTTCCAGGCCATGGCTTTCTGCTGAAAATTACCCGGACGCGGACCCCATGTGCCCAATTCTTCTAAGGAATCTCCGTCAAGGCACACAAACTTTGGAATTGAGCGCCCGCCATTGGTAAGGTATTGGTCCATAATATCGAGATGCTGATCTCGCAGAATGAGCTTTAATTCAATATAGGATGAAGCTTCCGCCATTTTATTCAGTACGGGAATGTTTTGGGCCGCATCCCCACACCAGCCTTCGGTTACTACCAGCCAACTCAACGGCTTGTCAACGTCCTGCAATTTTTCTTTTAGCGAAGCCTTTAGTTCTGTTTCTTCGTCCAGCCGCCTCATGCGCTTTACATTCTTCCGCGTATATTCAGTCATTCCTTCCGATTGCTTTGGTCCGGTGGTTTTGCCCTCGCTTAACAACTTATCAATTAATTTTCGGTACTCGTCATAGCTCATGGCTTGGTTAATAACCTGGCTGTCAATTGGCGCATTTTTAGAAGATTTCATCGTATAAAAGAATTTAAATTTAAAAGTTTTAATAAGCTCCCGGGTGGCCGTGGCGGCTCCAAAGGATGATTAGTAGGAAAATGACGAAAGTAATAGACGAGATGTATTTCATTTGCATTACGGAATAATAATCATCCCGCTGTGCCGATAAATTTTTCAGTTTGGTAAATAACCATAGCCCGGTGCAAAATCCCATCAACCCGAAAACCATAGCACCCCAGAAATACAACGAAAGGAATGCGCTTGCAATCAACATAACCCCGCCGCCAAAGGCTACGGCAAAGAACCGGATCACCCCTACGAACCCAAACCGAATGGCAAAGGTTTGGTCGCCGCGCCTGATGTCTTCATCCATCTGGTAAAGTTGTGAAACGGGGTACAAACTCAGCATGATGAACATCACTCCCAGTGATGCCGTTAAAATAGTGCCATCCGGTATTTGCCCGCCTGCGGCAAAAAATCCCATCAACCCGGAATTGAAGCCGGTACTGATGCCTATGGCAACCAGGCTTTTTACGGGCCCGCCTTTCCAGCGGGCATGCGGCGTGGAATACAACCAGAAAAACAGGATACTTACTCCATAAACTGCGGCGTAGGTCCACTTAAAGTAAAGTGCGATACCAAACCCAATGGCCTGCAGCAAAAGCGAGACTGTCCACATCCATTCTTGCATACCGGGCGGATGTTGCAGCCCGCCGACAGGGCCTTGGTCTTTATCCCAGTATGAATTATAGGCCGTGGCTCCACCAAAAAGCAAAATGTGCACGTTTAAAAACTGGATGCCAAAATCAGCCCAGTGCATGGTGGGGCTTACCACTCCGCCGAGCAGAAATCCGCCGGACAAAATGAATATCTGATAGTGCGGCCGCAGATGAATGATAAAATGCCAAATTTCCTGAAGTAGGGGGTGGCTATTTGATGAATTTGTTTTAATCATCCCGGCAAGTTTTCAGCTGTCAGCAATAAATTATTGTTTATCAATCTATGAAAAGAATGGTATTTTTATGGATAATGATTGAAGCAAAAAAAGCCACATTACCGAACATTCATGCCACACTTCCCAAATCTACGTGGGAGAGCCGTGCAAAAGATCACCGAAAGCAAATAAATGAAGTGCTGACGCCCTATCTGCAAAAGAAGCGACATCAGCATAAAGATCCGGTGCTTGATTTTCTGTTTGAATACTACGCCTTTCGTCCTTCGCACCTCAGGCGGTGGTCACCGGGCGCCGGTATTTTATTTGAAGACGCAACGGTTGAATCGGCTCCGGCCATTAGTGAATTTACGCTCGTTGATGATGGCGTTTTTTTGAATGCTGCCCATTTTCCTGCTAACCGTAAATCTTCTGCTGGCTGGATTTTGGAATTGTTGGAGAAATCACTGGATAAAAAGCCATCATTTGGATGCTTTGGCATGCACGAATGGGCTATGGTTTATAAAGCCGATCGGGTGCGACACAATTACCTGTCACTGCGCATGGATAAAGAGGAATTGGCAGCTTTTGTGGAATCACGTCCCCTGCTCTGCACCCATTTTGATGCGTTTCGATTCTTTACCGATGATGCCAAGCCCATGAACAATTTTGAACTATCGCAACAAAACTTTGCAGAAACCGAACAGCCCGGCTGCCTACACACCAACATGGATTTATACAAATGGGCCTTTAAGCTGTTTCCGTGGATAAGTAGCAAGAGTATCCGCGAAGCCTTTTTTCTGGCGGTTGATACCCGGCGCATAGATATGAAAGCCAGCCCGTATGATTTACGCGAACGCGGACTGGAACCCATCAAAATTGAGACGAAGGAAGGCCGCTTGAAATATGCGCGCCGCCAAAAGGAAATTTACGAGCGATCTGTGCCTATCCGCAAGCAGATTATTGAGGAATACCAAGAATTGATTGCCCATTTCTAATTTGCCTCAATTTTATAGATCCTGAAACAAGTTCAGGATGACACGTTTAAATGTGTAAGGAATTAGCCAAAACTTTGTCTTACTGATAAGGTATGTCAATGTTTAAAAAAGCTCAGGAAATGATGCCTTATCATAATATGCAAGGAAAGGTAGGCTATGTTTATATTCTTTCTAATTATAGAAGGAATGTAATTTACATTGGTGTAACCAATGACTTGATACAAAGAGTGTGGAAACACAAAACAGGCAAGGGAGCTAAATTCTCTACCAAATATAATTTGAAGCATTTAGTTTACTTTGAGAAGTATCCAAACATCAATGAAGCTATTGCTCGTGAAAAGAAACTCAAAAATTGGCATCGGGAGTGGAAAATGAATCTTATAAGAAAAGAAAATCCAAATTTAGAAGACTTGTGGCCAAAAATAATCTAAAACCAGCTAATGTCATCCTGAACTTGTTTCAGGATCTGTGTAAACTATTTAAAATACGGACATTCGACAACACCTAACTGTTCTTATCCGTGCAAATCTGCGGCTAAACATCAAACCGGCAAAGAAATCTTGCCAAAATTAACCCGCCGGCCGGCATTCTGTTTGGGGTGAATCGTAAAGGCATTCCCCGATAGCAACTCGTTGGCCAAAACCGCAAAACAAACCGCCTCTTTGGCATCCGGATTAAAGCCAATTTCGTTAAAAGAACGCACCTTTTGGTCCACCAAATCTTCAATCCACTGCACCAGTTGCGTATTATGCATGCCGCCCCCGCTGCCATATATTTCCGGCTCATCCATACCTACATTCTTTATGGCATCGGCTATTGTCTGTGCTGAAAACCATGTGAGCGTAGCTACCATATCTTCATCGGCAATTTCGGTAATTCCTGCTTCCTGTTGATGGTTTTGCAACCACTCCAGGTTAAACAATTCCGGCCCGGTGGTGCGCGGCATATCAAGTGAGAAGAAGGAATCATCAAGTAGGGCTTTGAGCAATTTGGGGTGAACCTCTCCCTGCCCCGCCAGGGCTCCATTTTTATCAAACGGTTCATCAAAAGACTGCTGCATAACCTGATCTATCAGCGTATTGCCCGGACCCGTATCCGTGGTAATTACCCCGGCTTGATCCGCCTCAGCCGGCAAATACGTAAAATTTGCAATGCCCCCGATGTTCAGTAAAATGCGCGATTTATTCGGATCGCTGTACAACATTTGATCTGTCAGTGCCACCAGGGGCGCTCCCTCGCCGCCGGCAGCGGTATGTTTTTGGCGAAAATCGCTTACCGTAAGAATGCCTGTTTTTCGTGCAATATGGTCGCCATCCGCTATCTGCAGCGTGGCATTGGGCATGCCCTGCTGCCGGTGATGGGTAATCGGCGCGTGGAATATCGTTTGCCCGTGGCTGGCTATGCAATCTATTTCCGTAGCATCAATTGCCCATTGGCGCAACGTTTTCAAGATTAAATCGGCGTGATAATTAGCCATTTGGGAATGCAGCAAACACACCTCCTGCATTGATACCTGTTCAACGGATACGATTTTTCGAAGCCGCTTGGTAAACTCCCGCGGATAGGAAACGGTTTTAAATTCCCGCAGGGTGATGTTCGTCTCATTGCCCGTACCGGCGATCTCGCACAGAGCAATATCCAAC
>Ga0306867_1000876_pt1 | contig 15572 bp, 18 predicted proteins | sample AntRauTorckE6831_FD_190432 | JGI IMG/M metagenome (GOLD analysis project Ga0306867, IMG submission 190432) | Saline lake microbial communities from Rauer Islands, Antarctica - Metagenome Torckler E6 #831 (v2) (version 2) | ecosystem: Environmental > Aquatic > Non-marine Saline and Alkaline >... | reverse complement strand
GGAATATCCGGCCAGAGTGTCATCGGTGGACTGGTCAGCAAGTGTCGGATTCACGCCCGCCGTAAACGGCGGGATTCTCTCCTTGTGAAAAGATAGTCTACAAAACAAGTCATGTCGTGTTAAACCACAGGGTTTCTATCCCTGTGGAAATCGGCGTTTACCCGTAAATAGGCAAGGAACGATAGGCTAACTGTTTTGGCGTTCGCGGGGTAACATCGGTATACTAACTGACCGATGCCACATGATACGCACCTTTCACCGCGAAACCCAACTACAGTCAAGTAGGGGGAGAACTCTCCCATGAGGTCATTCACGTGCGCTCACTGTGGAGATAAGTTCACACCTGAAACTGAAACGCCTGAGTATAGTGCCCGAGGTGAAGAGAAAACGCTCTGGTTCTGCTCAGAGCAATGCAATAACGATTGGTGGGCATTCAAATCATGAAGTCCCGGTGGTTCCCGGGGGAGCATCACTACTGCGTATTGTAGAAGTTGTTAACGTCTTCTTCGGAAAGCACGTCGCAGTAGTCACGGTAATTGTTCCGGACCGTGAGGGCGCTGAGGTCAACTACGTCTGAAATATCGGTTTGCGTGTACCTGCCGTGGCTCCGATCGTAGGCCCCGACGAAATAGAACGCCGTGGCTGCTACCGTGTTCGCAGCTTGATTCACCGCGATCCCGTCTTCCTTCACGACGTCCACGAGGTGCTTGACGAGAGCAATATCTTCATCCGGTGCATCGAGTTTTTCACCGATGCGGTCAACGTAATCCCGAGGATCAGCAACGACTAACCCGAGCCCGAGATTTGCACAGAGGTATTTCGTTGTCCGGTGAATATCCTTCCCTTTGAGCTCACCGCCAGATACTGCTGCGATTTCACCCCCTGTTCGTACTTCACCGGTTTGACGGCACGCGATAAGGAGACAACTGGCAGCGATAACACTTACACCTCGTCCGACAAGACTGACATCAGGAGATTCTGTTGCCTTCTTGTAGATTTGGTTTGCAACCTCCCATGTGTCCTCGGAGATACGCAGAGCGTAAACATAATGACGGATTTCGTTGAATCCGCGTTCTAATCCGTCACTCTTCAAATCTTCCATAGAAATGAGAAACCGTCGGTTATTTAAAATGGTTAGGGGTGAAGCGGTGCACTCACCGAGTTTGCACACAAGTTCACAACCGACACGTCACGTTAATCCACTCGACACCAAAGAGATTGGAAACGATTCGCTACTCGTTATCTGACGGCTCGTACGTGTCAAGCGTATTCTCAGCGAGAGTGAGTGCATTCTCATCCTCTACGTCAGCATGCTGCGGGTACACTGCGATCGTCATGAGCAAATCATCATTCGAGGTCGGGACGGGTTCGGTGACGCGAACGTACACGTCAACGGCAACGCCCTCCACCACTGCAGTAGCCGTGTACCGACTGGATTTCGTGGCTTCACCAAGAACAATAACTGCAGTGTCTTCATCATGCTCAACGTCACTAATCGTCTGCGACCCTTTCAACGCCTGTTGAAGGATCTCGGCAGTATCCATTGACTCAAGCGGGTTCACCCCAACTCCTGCAACGGAAACGTTCGGTGAGGTGAAGACATGGAATTTCCCGCCCTGCAGTTCGCCACTGACTTCTTTCGTGTATCCGGTCACGTGATTCACTACAAGAATTTCTTCTGTATGCCCTTCAACAGTCATCGACCGTTCAACATCAATTGACTGAAGCGACTGATCCCCATAACCAGTCGTAGTCAGGGCTTCCGAGGCAACGCTCCCCGGGGAAGATTTGTGCTCATCCATCCCGGTCGTACCGAGACAACCCGCGAAGCTCAATGCGACAGCGGACCCGCATCCGACAATGAATTTCCTACGGTGCATACAGTAACATCCTTGCCAGCGAATAAATAGTGTACCGGTTGCAGTGAACCAGTGAACTGCCGTGTTGGGTTGTGGTTTCAAGTGTTTCATGTCGCTCTCCGGGTTGTGAGGCGAGTGCTTTTATGAACTGAAAACCAAGTACAGTGCATGCAAGGTCAGCAGCCACGGCCAGGCGAAGAAGCGTTCAGTGAAATGTATACTGAGCGTGATGAGCTGATCCGTGACGTCGAACGGATTATCGAGAAGGTACTCCCAACGCACACACGAGACGGGCAGACAATAGTTGAGTTCCAGGAATTCAATGAGGACGGAGATACCGTTCTCGCAGCGATTAACGAAGCGCCTCGACCAGCAATCACAATGTTTCTTGCTGTAACCGGCCTGAGCACAGGCGATGTGGAAAATACGCTCGGGTTCTCCAGTACGTACGACATTGCAGATAGAGGGACTGGTCTTTCGCATAAAGACGACCGAGCACAGAAACTCGCGCCATACCTCACTGAACGCCTCACCGTTAACCTGAACGCAGAAAGCGTGATTCAGGAGACAACACTTCGATGGACCGTAGATCATCGACGTCATTACCGGAAGGACTTCGAAGCAGAGGTTCAGACGTTCATGAAGAACAACGGGATCCCGTTACTACCAGATACAGAAGTACAGGGGTCACCTGATATCGCCGTTCCGGAAAACAACGATGAAATGGCGATCGTTGGAGAGATCCGCAGCAGCAACAAGCAGGACCTTGGAACGCGTGTTCGGGAGTTCCAGTCCGAAGTGCGCGATCTCGCCAGCCTCCACCCGGATGCGAAAATCGTTATCGTGATGGAATTCCCGGAAGAGATACCAGAAGAACGGTACAACTCTATCAAGACCGATTTCCAGGAAAACGTCGGAGAGCACTTAACCGCGATTTACACTGAGAACGAGCTGGCAGAGCTCGTAGTGGATTGTCAAAGCTGGTCACCGCAACTACAGAAACCAATTCAAGCATACTAATACAGAGACCACGATGTCATCAACGAAAACACCGACCTTGGACTCGTTCAGGAAGACCGACGTAGACGTTCCGGAGTTCCCTCGCGCCTACGAAGATGGGCCTGATGAGTTTTACGAGATGCTGTACAGTGAATGTGAGATGCTCGGGCAGGCACTTATCGACACGCTCCCGGTGACACGCACCGACAGCGGGTACGTCATCAATTTCGACCAAGCATCATTCACCGACTACGAAGATGCAATTGCAACTGCACCAGATATTGTCCTGCAAGGACTCGTTTCAGCGTGCCACATGACGGAACGCATCGTCAGGGAACACGACGTGGACGTCCCGAATCTCTACCGGTACGCGGACGTCGACGCAACCATTCGCGGTGAGAAGGACATTCAAGCGTTCATCAGCCGTGGTTGCCTACAGTACCTGACCGGAGAAACCCCGTTGGAAACGGTTCTGTTCCTGTACTTTCGGTCGCAGGAACGGAATCGCATCCAACACGCCCGAGGCGCATTCTACGAAGATGTCCACGACATCCTCAAAGCCAATGACTTCACGGTAACGCGGGACTCCTCACTTCCTGGACGACCAAACCTTGTTATTGGTCGTGTGGACCCGCCAGAATTCACAGAGAATGCCGTTGTCGGGAAAGCGCTCCGGGCGAAAGGAAATGATGTCTCGAAGCGTGCTCGTCATGCAGCCACCTGTTGTGGGGAACTGGCGTCGGAAATGCCCGGAGCAACTCGTGTAGTAGTTTTCCGAGTTACTGGTGACCCGTTCCCGAACGACCGTGTTCGAGCGAAGATCCGGGCGAAGATCATGAATCAGAACCCGGACGCGATCGATGCTGTGTTCTTCCAAGATGAATTCGACGAATTCGTTGAGTTCTGTGACGAGAACATCACTGTGTTCGGGGAGACCAAGGATACGCCAGGGGCCAGAGCAGAAACGCACGAATCCCTCGACGAGTGGTGAAGGCTACAAGAGCTGGTCAATGAACGGCTCAAACAGAGGGTCCGCCAGATTATACGGACACGCATTCAACGCGTCCTGAGCGTCCATAACACCGGCAGTCACTGCTTCCTGGTCATCATCTTGAACCGCGTTGAATGAACCGAGATACGCAGTTGATGCTCCGTGAGCCGCTTCAGATGCACACTTGAAGGCCTGCACGTCAGGCCGGTGCTTCTGTAACACTGTATCTTCTGCATCCCGGAACTCAGTGAGTGCCTGGTCGAAGGAATTCACTGCGTTTTCCAGAGAATCACTGCCAGGCTTGAACTCGTCAGCATTCATACTCTCACGAGCAGCAACAACAGCAGAGACCCCATCACCGAACTCACGCATCCCGGAAGGTAACGCCCGCAGAACTGAGACGACCGCGTCGATCTCATTGACGAAGTGATTAATTCGTCCCTCAGTCATCCCGTCAGCCTTGATGTACACTGCCGGATCTACATCGTTGAACGGGGCCTTCACCTCGTTCAGCGATTCGAATGCCGCTTCACCAGTCTCAGTGAACGCGGAAAGCGCACCAGAGACCTCATCAAGTGCACCAGTCTGAATAGCGGTCTCCCACGTGGTGTACTCATCAAGTGCTGTTGAAACACCGTCTAAGACAGGTTTGGTCGCCTCAAACGACGCCACAAACAGGCGCAACTCGTCGATGAATCGTTGTTGGCTTTCTACTGCACCGGGTTCTGCCGCTGTCAACGACTCTGTCACACTATCTAACCGTGACTGAATGTTCGACGTGTCAACCGTGATCGCCTCTGTCTTCGTCACACCGTCAAAATCAGACAGCGCTTTCTCGATGAGATTCAACGCTTCATCAAGGTCGGATTGGGCATCGATAAGGTGCTCTGTGGCTTCTTCTACCTCGGGAGAAACGGGTTCATCGCTCACCTTACTCGGATCGACCATCACATCAGTTTCTGGTTCAGGTTCTTCCTTACCAGTCCAGATATCGAGACACCCGGAAAGCCCAACCGTTGCTGCAGTCCCGACTGTTGCTCGCAGGTAATCTCGACGATTCATCAGTATACCCTGTGTTTACCGGTAGACAGGTAAAAACATTCGCTGTCGGCCTGTCAGCGTCTACGACGACGGGTCAGCGTCACGTTGCCGCTGGCGGTCTTCCTCGTCGAACCCATCCATACTCGCATCAGGCGACCGTGCATTGGTCACTTGGCGTGATGTGGACGTGTACGCTTCACGCGTCCCTTCACCACTTGCGGACATTGAGAGTGCACGGTCAGAGTCGATACCCATGCCCTCTGCCGTCAGTGCTGCGTCCTGATTTGCACCGATGAACAGGAATTCCCAATCGTACTCATTCTGCCGTGTTTCAACCTGTTCACGAACGGTGTCGTGCGGGGTTTCAGATGCGTTTTCTTTCCCGTCAGTCAGGACAACGACAATGACCGTATCAGGCTGATCATCTTCGAGCGTTTCGATTCGGTCAGCTGCCGTGTCGATAGCTGCAACGATCGCGTCGTGGAGTGCTGTTTGTCCGCTTGGTGTGTATGTCTCAGCGTCAAGCCGAGGGGCATCTTCGATATCCTGTGCCTGATACACGCAGTCCACGTTCGTGTTAAAGTCGTAGAGCGTGATCGTTGCCTCCCCATCTTCGTCTTCCTGGTCATCCAGAAATGCGTTGAACCCTCCGATAGTGTCCTCCTTGAGCGATTGCATTGAACCGGATGAATCCAGAACCATCGTAATGTGCGTTACCATGCAGTACAATTCTCCTCGAAGGCGTATATAACTCATCATTGTCAGAATTTGGATGGTGTTAGAGCTGCCGTGTCTTGTGTCGAGGGGGATTTCACTTCTACAGCGTGTGGGGAATGTTTTATTAGCCGGCGATGTTTTAGCCCGGGTAACGCAATCACGTTGCGTTCACTGCAGTTTGCTGTGCGGTGATGGAATTTCACACACGACACACCCAATCACGGTCCCCTCTCCATCGAATAGAGGGGGTGTGTCCGCAAAAGACGGTAAGCAGAAATGGATCGCGGCCGATGGTAGCTCCTGTCTGATGGGTAGTCTTGACGGGGGTTGTGGAGAAACTTCTCTACCCGATACATATTTGATTATTGATGTAGTGTCGGGACGGGGGGTGTCCTGAATTAGCGTGAGATACAGGCACAGACCCGGCCGATATCAGGGAGCAATCAGACGTTACAATTAGATTATAGAACATTGTGGACAATAACGGGGAGAATTGGAGGAATGCGACGGTGTGACGGGGGGTGTCCGCAAAAGAACCCGACAGAACCACACGGGGGGTGTCTTCAATTATCCTGCGATAGAAGCCTTGAAACGGTTGAATACGCCGGTTACTGCAACGTAACAGAAACACGCGTTCGAACGGCAAAGAACCACCATAGAGGGGGTGTGTCCGCAAAAAACGTGACTCTCACCGTTCACCACTGACTCTCCCTGACTCAGTTCGCCTCAGATGCGATCTCGGATGCGATATCACCGTAGATTGGCGCGTAGTTATCATCCACCCGCAGGATTTCAATCGTCTCATCCATCGGGATAGCCAACTCAGCCTCGAACCGTTTTCCACCACGCTCCCCACCAATCGCCTTCTCGACATGGGCAACACCAGTCAGTTGAAGATCCTGCAACCGGTCACGCATCCGCCGCTGCACCAACGGCTCTTCCCCGACCGCCTTCGCGTACGTCGTGTAGTAATCGTGGATGTCGTTTGTCCGAGCGGGTGTCTCGCCACGCGCCTCCAAGTACAGTAGTCCACACAACGTTAGCAAGTCATCGGACGTGTGGTCCCCGAGCATGTTCTTAATGTAGTTCTTGTTCACCTCTCGCTGTGCTTTCTCAACGTGCTCAACAGTGACTTCATCCGATCGTTCATCGTGAGCCATCGTCGCAGCCTGTCCGAGAAGATCAATCGCTTGCCGAGCTGACCCTCGCTCTCGAACCGCACTCTCAGCACACTTCCGAAGCACCTCATCAGTCACGACCTCGCTCTCTACGTCAACAACTTCCCCGTCCTCATAGACGAGTTCTGTATCAGTCAGACCCTTTGACGCCCGCCGGTACAGAATTGACTCTAATTGCGGCAACGTGTACGGTGGGAAGTCGATTTCCTTCTCGTACAGTGCGTCCTTGATTCGTGGTGAGAGGTCCGACTTGAATCGGCGGTCGTTCGAGATCCCGATGACGGAACATCCAACGTCGTCATTCAGGTCTTCCGATGAGTAGGCGCGCGGGAGTTTGTACAGAATATTTAGTTCATCATCTGTCTCATCCTTGATGCGGTCGATTTCGTCAAGGATGTAAATGTAGGTTCCACCGTTCTCGTTCATGTATTCGAAGAGTTCGGTGTAGAGGTTATCGAGAGACTTTCCACGAGGCTTCTGGTCGAGACCCTTCAATTTCTGCAGTGCAGTTGTCAGCACGTGGTAGGACTTGTTTGCAGATGTGCACTCCAAGTAGACGATCTTCACATCGAGTCCCTGTTGTTCTGCAAACTTGAGGAACTGGTCGCATTTGAGCCGGACAGCTGCGGTCTTTCCCTGTCCAGGTTTTCCGTACAGGAAGAGGTTACGTGGGTTTTCACCACGGCCCGTTGCTTCGATCGCACTATGGATATCTTGCAGATTGCCTTTTCGCTCCGGCATACGTTCGGGTTTGACTTTGTCCCCTTGGAAGACGTCGCCGTTTTCCAAAATCGTGGACGTTGTCGAGAATTGCTTTAACCCGGCTTGCGATGAGGGTGGTTCACTATCTGGATGAACCTCTCGTTCAGACATAGTGCACTGTACCCGATCCACTCTTATAAATCCTGGCGTCTTTGTTGTCCCCTATGTCCGCAAAGTCCGCAATTACGTTGACACGTTCACTGCAAAACTCACGAGAGTTGCAACGGGGGGAGGGGGGTTGTCCGCAATTCATTGCCGCCGTAGAGAGGGCCACATTACATCGGAGGTGAACCCGGGGAGAGGAAGAAAGGATCTGCTGAAGAGTGTTGCAGCAGACCGTGAGAAGCTGGATCAGATGCGGAAGCGTTTCTCTCACTCTCTCTTCTTTCTTCTTTCTTCTAGTCTAGTCTAGGTCTAGTAAGTAAGTAAAGAGTGTTACGGTAACGGCAAAACACACACAACAACAAACAGCACAACACAGCAAACGCAAACCGCCTCAACAACCGCTACAACGCCGCAACACGCTCTTTACCGCGAACCATCGGCAACCGCCGTGACCGTCTCACCCGCCCGGCACAGCACCGCAACACCCCGCACCACACGCCAATCTTTTGCGGACACACCCCCTCCCCCGGTCCCACCCCACCGAACCTCGCTTCATCAAGAATACGAATCATTATTTGCAGGAACACTGTTGAACCGAACGAGAACAACACATGCCGATCGGTGAACCTATCTCGTCATTCCCAAAGCTGCACGCACCATTCGAACGCTCCGGGCCAATCGGCGAGAAACGACTCACGCAAGAAGTAAACAGTGGCTATGAATGGGTGTTCGACGAAGCAACCGACGTCCTTGCCGTGGAGAAACTCGACGGTGAAAACGTCGCTGTAGAGTTCGACGAGTCATTCACCCCGACGTCGATTCACCGCCGTGATGGAGCTCGTGGTGATCCATCCAAGAACGGTTACGACATGGCAGAGGTTCCGCTATGGGATGAAGACGAGTCACACTACACCGAAGGTATCGCAAACGCATTCGGGCGTGGCTGGATAGACTACATCGAGTCTCCTGGACTTGCGTGGGGTGAGTTAGTCGGTCCTCGGCTTCAAGGGAACCGGTACGATTTAGATAAGCACTATTGGGTCCCGTTCGCTTACGCCCGCGAACGACTCGTGTATGAATCATATGGCGAATACCCAACCGGGTACGACGCACTCCGGGACTGGTTCCTTGAACAGGAATTAAATCCGTTGTTCTACCGGAAGATGAACGGCGGGATCCCGTTCGACCAAGCGAAGGCTGAATCATCAACTGAGGGGATCATCTTCACACATCCTGAACCAGACCGCATCACCGGGCCTCGAATGGCGAAGCTCAAGCCCACCATGTTCCCCGAATACCATACCGAGGACGGATGACTGACTCTGAGAACGAGTGCATGGTCTGCGGTGGTGACCTAGAGAAAGGCGGATTAGATGGGAACTGGCGGGTCTTCACGTGCCCGGACTGCGGAAGCGAAAAGCTTCGGCCCGTTGCCAGCGATCACGGTGAGGGGTTCAGTATGGAAAACCTGGAAACCATGGCCTCATACGACGGTCCAGACTCGTAACGACCGTGCGATTCTTTACAGCAGTGTAACTCCCTACACTGCCGTGATTTGTTCCAACAGCGGATGCCCTTCCACACGTGCAGTGAGCGGTCTCCACGATTCCCGTATATTTATGCGATTCACCGAAAGTACACTACTCATGGGATTCCTTGGAAATCTACGCCGTGCAGTCGCGTATCGGTTGTACACGCGACCAACCCCAATTGGGGAAGAAGGCGGTCTCTCAACACGCGGGATTGTTGATTACGCGCTAAGCACGAACGAGAAACGCGACGTTGTTCGGCAGATGGCCTACCACATGGGAACCCGGAAACGGTATTCCCCGGATGGCGGCGGGAGTTACGCCATTAACGCAGTGAGTAGACGAGCTGTAAGGGGCGGGTCACTGGATGTTTCCACAGACCCGACCGATTACGACGATATGGACGAACACTTCAAGACAGTCCGCGAGGCCAGAGATCGACACATGCAAGAGTCTGTTCTCCCCGAGCTCGTGAACTCGAAAGTATTGGAAGCAACCGCTGGCTACGACAATTGGGTGAGTGACATGGATGAGTTAGATGGGGATGTCACTGGCATCCGTCCCGGGCCACGGTTTGAGTTCGCGGTCCAAGCGCTCCGATGGATCGACGCGACCGGTAGTCAGTACGATTGGACGGCTCACTAATCCCACCTGTCCAGAGTCGGTGCGCTGTGCAGTGTGAAATGCAACTTTCATTGCTTATTTAACTCTCGTTGGTGTATCGTGACATGATGACAGAAACATCCGTGGATCCCCCGACAGAGGCGGGGATAGTCATGGAAGAAGAGGAAGTTGAACAGAAAGTGGAACGGGTCACGTCGTTCATCGAAGATACTGTTGAGAACGCCGGAGCTGATGGGGCTGTATTGGGGATATCCGGGGGTATCGACAGTACCACAACCGCTTACTTGGCTGTTGAAGCGCTCGGAGCGGATAGTCTCCACGGGTTAGTGATGCCGAGTGAAGTCAACACGGAGGAGAACATGTCCGATGCGGAGCGGGTTGCCCAAGACTTAGGTATTGAATACGACGTTCTTGAAATCGACCCGATTTTCGAGGCGTTCACTGACACGTACCCCGAGGGAACTAACGATGAGCTCGCAGCAGGGAACGTTCGTGTCCGCATCCGAGCGGTTCTGAATTACTACGTCGCAAACTACGAGAATCGCGTTGTTCTCGGAACCGGGAACCGAAGTGAAGCCCTGGTCGGGTACTTCACAAAATACGGTGACGGCGCAGTTGACTGTCACCCAATCGGGAATCTGTACAAGTGTCAGGTACGGCAACTTGCCCGGCACTTAGGCGTTCCCGAGGATCTGGTGATGCAAACACCGAGTGCTGAAATGTGGGACGGGCAGACAGATGAAGGGGAACTCGGGATGACGTACGACACCTTGGATGCGATTCTAGCGCTACACATTGATGGGGAGTTGTCGATCGCGGAAACAGCGGAGAGAGTGAACATTGACCAGGGACTCGTTGAGCGCGTTGGTGATCTCGTTGTAGAAAGCGAGCACAAACGACGGATGCCGCCTACGCCGTAATCTGCAAGTTCTGTTCACACCCCGGTTCAACTCAGTGGGTGGCATGATTATTTGGTTGTTGGTCACTAAGAGGGGAATATGCCGGACAAGCCCTCATTCACCACCCGTTCACGGACGGCGCAACGGAATGATGAGATCACGTGGGGTGATGACGAGTCCCCGTGGGAAGATGAGATTGACGTCTTAGATCAAGCGTCTGTTGAAAACGGAGTCGTCAAAGTAAAGCGAACTCACGCGATTGAAACAGCAGAGACACTATCTGCAGGAAATCACGAATACAATAATCTCCTTGTAGACTCCGGTGTCACCATCACGGCCCAAGGTGACTACCAAACTGACGAAAACGGAGAGTACGGTGGCGTGAAGATCGTTGCAAGTGGCGACATTACCATCCAGGGGACTATCGATGCCAGAGGGCAAGGGTATCCCGCTAGATACACCGGTCCAGGAACACCACAGGACCAGCAGTACTCGTCCGGGGCGGGATATGGTGGGTTAGGCGGAGGGACTTACGAGTGGGAGACGAGCGGGTACACGTACGGTGCTTCCGACGTAGCGAACCGATTAGGGTCTGGATCGTCAAGTGCTGCTGGTGGCGGGTCTGTGTGGCTTGTCGCCGGCGGAGATATCATTGTGAATGGGACCATTCTGGCTGACGGGCTCGACGCTGACCATCATGGACCGTCTGGCGGGAGTATCAGGTTAGAAGCAGACGGCGAGATCCGTGGAGATGGAACAGTCAGTGCAACCGGTGGCAGTGTCTCAGATGACCAGTACTCTGGAGGGGGCGGTGGCGGCCGGATCTTATTCCTCGGCACAGACAACTCAACCATCACGGCAGACGTATCCGGGGGAGTCCAATCCGCAAGTGGTTACGACGCCGGCGAAAGCGGGGAAGACGGCACCATTGTTCGGTAACTCACCTCTCGAACGGTTTTGTTCACCAGTAGGTTCCTGTGGAGGCCCCTTCCTCAACGAACCCAAGTGAGTAGGGAGGGGAGGAAACAGAAATCATTCATCAGAAACCAGTTGTTTATACCGGTTCATTCTGTTGTTCTGTATATGGTTGTGAAGGCGAGTCGGACGGTCAAAATACCGCTTCGGGTGCCGAGCGACCGGGTTGATGACCTTCACGCAACCAGTGTTCAATACCAGCAGTGTCAAAACAAGGCGAGTGACTACTGTTGGAACGGCCCGAAGACACCGAGTGATCTCATCACAACCAAGAAAACTGTTGAAGACGACCTGTACCACCCGCTGAAAAAACAAACAGACCTGAACGCGAACCTCGTCCAGAAAGCGTTCAAAGACGTTACCGCCGCAATCAGCAGCCTCCAAACAACGTGGGAGAACGGCGACCGGGTCAGTAAACCAGAATGGCGCGAACGACCAGACGAGTCGTACACGATGACGTACGACAAGCGAGCTGCGACGTACAACCAACGCGAAGCGACGTTCGCCACCGTCAACGGCACCGTAGACTGTCCGTACGAGCTCCCGAAGGATATCGAGGGTACGCCGTACGAACAGTACGTGCTTGATCCGGACTGGTCGTTCAGTACGTCAAAACTCGTCTACGACGGTCAGCGATTCCACCTGCACGCCGTTCTCAAACGAATCTACACGGATGGTTCCGCCTCTGACGTGGATTCTGACACGCACAGCGAGAACCGAACACGGGTTCTCGGCGTGGATCTCAACGTCAAAGGCCACACCGCAGTCACTAGCGCCGGCGGTTTCCACGGCAACACCGATCACCTCAATCACCGACGCGAACAGTACGAAGCGCTGCGCGGTGAGTTACAAGAGACCGGGACGCGATCAGCACATCTCCGCCTTCAGCAACGCTCGAATCATGAAGGCAACTGGTTCGACCAGTACGCCCATGACGTTGCGAACAGCGTCGTTGCCGATGCTGTCAGGGTCGAGGCAACGCACGTTGCCGTGGAGGATTTGACGCGGATTCGCCAACGTATCTCGAATCAGCCAGAGTACCAGCAGTGGTTGTTCCGGCGCATCCAGGAGTACGTCGAGTACAAACTCGAAGAGTTCAGCATCAAGTTCGAGCAGGTGAATCCGAGAAATACGTCCCGGTCGTGCAGTCGGACGGACTGTGATAACGTGGCTGCGTCGAATCGTGATGGGAAGGCGTTCTGTTGCAGTGCGTGCGGGTACGAGTTGGATGCGGATTTGAACGCGGCGAAGAACATCGCGTTCGAACTACTTGCGGACCTCCCGACGAGCCACACGTGTTCGTCCGGGAAGGCCACGAGTCAACTGGCCTTGGTGTCAGGGACACTAACCCCGACCGGGGAGTTCTCCCGGCAGGAGTGGTCGTCCACTGACAAGCCCCACCCTCAACAAAGTGAACGCACGGCTAGCGTGAGCAACTAGGGTGGGGTAGTTGACCTGCAGCGGTGATGAGTGTCGGGCTGTTCTCCCATAGAATCTCTTCATCGTCGTCGAGCGTCAGCCACTCGTGAGTGGTCGCGTCAGCCATTACTGGTTCCCCGTCTGCTTGTTGAAGTCCTCGATGTTCTCACGGAATCGCTTGACTTCGTCTGTTAACTCATCAATCCCGACGTCACTCTCGGAAATCGGGTCTTGTTCGCTACTCGCATCTGCTGTTGCTGACGCGGTTTGCTTCGAGAGCAATCGTTTGAGATCGCTTGGGTCATTGATGTTCTTGATGCTGATGTCTCCGGCCCCGGCAGCTGTGGAGATGGATACCGTTCCGAATCCACGCCAGGAACCGATGATGTCCTTCGACAGTGACGTGTTCTGGATTTTATTGAGAGGGGCGGATTCCGTCTGTTCTGAAAGAACACCGGTCTTGCGGTACAAGCGCTTGTTCGTCAGTACGTAATCTGTATTCTGAATTCCGAGGTACGAGAGGACAGTAATCCCGACGGCAATAAGAAGCGCAATCCCCGCTGCCCCTATCCCGGAATAGAAATACGCCCCGACCGGCAGGAACATTGTGAACAACGCGGTCTTGATAACCGCTGCAACGCGCGGTTTCCCCGTCCAAATGATGTCTTCGTCGTCGTCGAATGTAACCCAATCATACTGCTCGCTTTCCATAAGAGTATTGAACCGCTGTTTACGCAAAAAGACTTGCCGGCGTTCCCGGTAACTCCCGGTGAAGAATACGTTCTGCGAGATAATACTTTGAATAATGATTATCGAGAGTATCATCCGACAAGGAAACTCAAAATAGGCTATTCTAGATTTCCTACGCACCAGACCACTTCCCGACAAGGGTTTATTTGCATATCTGGTCTACAAAAAGACATAGACCCCTGGCAGAGTGGTCTGAGAGAGTCTATGATTCCAGTACAACATGACTGATACAAGCGCGACGGCCCCAACTGACCCAACAAGCCGGATTCATAGTCTCGACGTCCTTCGCGGCATCGCCATCCTCGGGATCCTCATCATTAACATTCAACTGTTCTCGGACCCGGCTGCACTATTCCTAAACCCAACGCTTTCCGATTCATTCACTGGACTGAACTACGTTACATGGGTGTTCACGCATGTTTTCGCACAACAGAACTTCCTCACGATATTCTCAGTTCTCTTCGGAGCCAGTATTGCCTTATTCATGGAGAAGAAATCCGGCAGTCAACACTCCGCGATTGTACTCCATTACCGCCGTATGTTCTGGCTTTTCGTCATCGGTGTCATGCACACGTACCTGCTGTGGAACGGTGATATCTTAGCTTCGTACGCTGTTTCAGCTGCGATCGTAGTGTGGGCACGACACTGGACACCGATCAATCAACTCCTGGCGGGTATCGGCGTAGCGACCGTTGGGTCGATCCATGAACTTTCATTCGCAGTTGAAGGGAAAAACGGCCTCGGTGGATGGACGCTTTCAGATGCTGCGCTCCAAGCTGATATTACCGCACACCAGGTCGGATGGGTTGAACTCTTCATGTACCGGTCGGGAGAAATCCTCCCATCGAAAGTAATAGGGTTCATCGCATGGGGGTTTTGGCGCACTGCTGGACTCATGCTCGTTGGGATGGCGCTCTACAATTCCGGGTTTCTCACGCTCTCGTATTCACGGAGACTGTACAAACGGGTTGTTCTATTCACGGTCCCGGTTGGGATCGCACTCACATCGGCTGGTGTCGTGTACATCGAGATGAACGCGTGGGCTGCTGAATCCGCTCTGTACTGGCGCGCATTCAATTATTGGGGGAGCATGCTACTCGGAACAGGGTACATCACACTGATCATTCCATACTGCAGTTCTGAAGCACGAACCCGTGTACAACGTGTGCTGGCATCTGTTGGACGAACCGCACTCTCGAATTATATCCTACAGAGCCTCATCGCTACGTGGATTTTCTACGGGTACGGTCTCGGATTGTACGGAAGCGTTAATCGCGTCGAGCAACTCGGAATCGTTCTTGTGATTTGGGCGGTCCAGATCGTCGTGTCAGTCCTTTGGTTACGCCGATTCCAGTACGGCCCGTTAGAATGGGTGTGGCGAACACTCACCTACCAGTCTAGACAACCGCTTTCAAAGTGACCGTCGGAAGTGAAGAAGAGGAATACGGACACTGTTGACGTCCTCCCGCGCCTGAAGACGCGGGAATCCCACGGCACCGCGCCGCTGAGTTGGGATATTACGGTTCGCGGTTCACGCCCTGTTCTCGTGGGGTGAAAACACCCTCACTACGGTCGAACAGGTGAACCGCTGGCTGTGCCAACCAGCCGTTATCCCTATCATCGCCAGCCGTGGCGAGACTCGGGAGTACCTTTTGCCGGATATTCTCTGCACCATTCACGTCCGCGTTCGCAACCGTGTCGCACTTCTCGCACACGTACAGTCC
>Ga0306867_1000872_pt1 | contig 15598 bp, 12 predicted proteins | sample AntRauTorckE6831_FD_190432 | JGI IMG/M metagenome (GOLD analysis project Ga0306867, IMG submission 190432) | Saline lake microbial communities from Rauer Islands, Antarctica - Metagenome Torckler E6 #831 (v2) (version 2) | ecosystem: Environmental > Aquatic > Non-marine Saline and Alkaline >... | reverse complement strand
TGGGTATAGATTTTTTGGTGTATAATCCAGGTCAGGGTAAAATCAATTGGCTATAAACACGAGTGAACAACGTGCGATACCACTCCCCAAAGCATTTCCTGTGCGTCCCCATTTTGCTCAAGATTCACAAGACTATTATCGCCAAACTGAAGCGACCACTTGCTGCCTTTGTTCCAGAGCCTGCAAACCCGCTGTTCGTTATCTACAACCGCAATTACAATGGAATGATGTTTGAACGCCAGGGAACGGTCCACAATTAACAAGTCCCCATCATAAAACCCGAGCTCTTCCTCCGCACTGCCGCGAATACGGCAAAAGAACGTAGCCGATTCGTTGCGCACAAGATGTTCGTGAAGGTTGAGCCTCTCCTCCATATGATCTGTAGCCGGTGAAGGAAAACCGGTCTCCCTGGACCGTTGCTGGAGGGATTGCCTTTTTGGTTTCTCAGGGGCCTGTTGTTGATATAGCATCTTTGCGGGGTTTGGTTATATGTAAAATATATGTGTATTAAACAGCCTACGCAATTTTTTTTGAACAGAATTTCTCGTCATAAAAATCCAAATAAATACTACAGTTTATTGTGATTTTCACAATTCAACATGATGCGAAGAGAGCTCATTTGGAGAAATTTGCCGGGTTAAATGCTAAAACTCAACTACATAAGCATATTGAAAATCACTCCGCCGCATCCCAACCCGCCTTCCCAAGAAATGTTGATATTTTTTCTGTATCCCGACGTAATTGAAACGTGCCTCCATGTCGCATCACGTTGCAGTGTTTGGTATCACCCATCACAAAATTTTCTATTTGATGACGGCAATAAACCACCTCTTGAAATAATGAAACTTATGACAGATCTTTTTGACAGAGTGATCACTAAGTCCTACATTTTTGATAAAATCCGATTATTCACGATGACGTGTGTATGAATATCTTAACGTGTTAAATTAATGTATGTACGTTATTTATATTATGGCTCAAATTTGGGTGTAGATTTCTTGGTGTATAATGAGGGATTAACAGCTAAAAAAACTTAAAACTACAGGAGAACATCATGAGTGAGCGTAATCAACCTTTTGGAAACAGTGAGGAAAACGATCCGGAGATTTGGAATGAACACCGCTGGGAGGAGTTTTTCAGGGAGTCGGATAAACGGTCTGAGAAGTATACCCAGCTGCTTGAGAAATACATGGACCACCCCGAACGCGACAAAATTATCGCTGAGGAGATGGGCTGGTCTCGTCTGCTCGATGAGGACGATGATGAACATGATGAGTGGATGGATGAATTTATCATAGATGATTATGAAGAGGGCGAAGAGTGGAAACGTCTGACCGGTTACGAGCCCACCGATTTTGAGAATTTTGAGAATCTGCCGCTATACCAAAGAGCATTCGAGTTCACAATCGATGCCATGAATATGGTTAACAATCGCCTGGCAGATGTGGATGATGAATCCGTAAGAGCCTTTGCACGCTCCGTCACAGTTCCCGCGGCCAAAATTGCAGGCGGTTTCGGTTTTGGGTTTGAAATGGACAGCCTGGGCGGAAACATCGCCAACTGCAAGCGTGGACTCAATGCCGCCAACCTGATGCTGGATGCCCTATACGAGATCGGCGAAAAAGAGCTGCTGAACAGAGACATTTATCTCGAATTTTACACCCGGGCCAAAGAGGTTCGCGACGAACTTGCGATCTACATCGTGGAACTACGGGAACGTTTTCGACGGGGGATTTCATGAGTGCGTAAATAATCTCTATCCGGATAGGTTCATGCTTTGTAGTTTAATTATGCTTACAAGGCTTTGCCCCAACGGGATGCCTGCGGCACAAAACCGTGCATTTGCCACATTTCGTCGTTATAATGAATTTGAAATCTTCAAGAGGCTGTCCAAAAAGGTTTACTGGCAACTATTCCGCTTAAATAATTTAGGATGTTTATCCCGACTCACCCTATGTCCCTCTCTATCTAATGGAGAGGGATTAAATGTCTAAATTATTTAAGCTTGGTTACTGGCAAATTCACTTTTTGGACAGCCTGCTTGGTGTATAATCCGGGTTAAAACAATCCATTACTTTCTATATTTACCTTGTTTAATGTATCTTATCGACTGCAACAAAACTGTGTGAGAAAAAATTATTAATAACCTGAGTTCGGTATAGAAACAAATGCAGAAGCCCCCCTAATAAGGGGCTCCGAGCGTAAGCAATTCCCGCGTAAGCGAGGTTGAGTAGAGTGTTCATTGGGTTTTCTAAAATTCTGATGAACATCCTCCTCTTCCCGCTGCGTGCATCACTTGGGAAAGGGCGTCTTTCAATAATTTGGTTTTTTGATCGAACTCATGTTAACACTTAAAGCACATTTTCTAAAAGTCTTAAATCGTCTGTTGCTAAGTATCGGATTTATAAATATTGTCTATCGATAATATTGTAGCTTTTGGAAGAGTATATTCTGCCTGATTCATAACCAATAGTTCATCATTCATGTCAATTCTTCTTATTTCAAGAACACGCAATATGGAACCCTATCGGGATGCGCTTATGGAACTCGATGGTAATCTCGATGTGGAAATATGGCCTGATATCAAGTCACGCGACCGGGTTTCTTTTGCTGTGGCATGGAAACAACCAAAGAATCAATTTTCACAATACCCTAACCTTAAGGTCATCTCATCTCTCGGAGCCGGTGCCGACCACCTGCTCAAGGATAGCTCGATATCACAGGATATTGCACTGACCCGGGTTGTTGCCCCCACACTGACCGATCAAATGTCCGATTTTGTAACTCTCTCTGCTCTAGCCATGATGCGGCGTTTTCACGACTACAATAAGCAGCAGGTTTGGTCCGACTGGAAACCTCGCATACACTACAAAAAAGAGGATTTAACAGTAGGTGTAATGGGGCTTGGAAATATCGGTAAAAAAGTAGCTGCTCGTCTAACCGATAACGGCTTTAACGTGTCAGGATGGTCAATTTCTAAAAAAAACATCCCTAATGTAGTCACTTACACCAAAGCACAGCTGGATTCTTTCCTGGCATCCACGAATATACTGGTCTGTCTGCTTCCGCTCACTAAAGAGACAAAAGATATTTTGAGCCTCTCCCTTTTTAAAAAACTCAATAAACCCGGTTTCCTTATAAATGTGGCGCGAGGGGCGCATCTGGTTGAAGAGGATCTTATTTATGCTCTGGACATGGGACTTTTAAATCAGGCAGCTCTCGACGTATTTCAAAAAGAACCTCTTCCCGAATCACACCCGTTCTGGGGACGGGATTCCATCACCATAACACCGCATATTGCATCCGTAACGGAACCTGAGGAAATTGCGGAATTGATACTTGAAAACTACAAGCGCATGCTGTCTGGTATAGAGCTATTGAACCGCGTTGACCGCTACAAAGGATACTAATCCTACTCTCGACTGCTTCTTTTTTTGATGGGTACATTAACCGGAGTCATCTCAATGAAAAAATGGCTGTTTATACTCTTATTCCTTTTTTCCGGGTGTGCTAAACCCGTTTATCATCTATACCCTGAAAATGAAAGCGAGCGGCCTATTCCGGTTTATATCATCAGCCATGGGTGGCATGTGGGAATTGCGATTGAATCCAAACACGTAAAACCGTTTCTGCCCGCCCACGACAGAATACCGCAAGCAACTTACCTGAAATTCGGCTGGGGCGACCAGCTCTACTATCCAAACAATGATGCCGGTTTCTGGCTTATGCTCCGTGCCGCCCTCATTCCAACCCGCAGTGTACTGCACGTGGTGGGTATCAATCGGCCGGTTGAACACTACTTTCCATCCAGCACCATTATCGAAATTAAGGTTTCAAAGCAGGGAGCCGACAAATTAGCCACGTATATTTCAGACCGCTTCAAACGGGTTGATGGCAGAGTGAAGATTGCTGCCGACGGTTTATATCCAAATAGCCTGTTTTTTGAGGCAACAGAGAGCTATTACTTTCCAAAAACTTCCAATAAATGGACAGCCCGCGCACTCCGTGAAACCGGGTATCCGATTACTTCTTTCTATGCAGTTACGTCCGGAAACGTTGTTCGGCAGGCAAAAAAGCATGGCCGCGTTATTCAGGAACGGTAATCATGTCGTACGTTCTTAAACTTGATGGCCAAACCCACCAGCCCATCGAAATAAGCATTGCCTATCCAAGCGCAACATCAAGCGTCATCATAATAACAAACCCAACCATAGTGCCTAACGTCGCAAGATCCGTGTTTCCATGGTGCTGTGATTCGGGAATCAGTTCTTCCACAACAACGTAGATCATCGCGCCGGCTGCAAATGCCAGTGCAAATGGTAAAATGGGTTGAACATAGATTACGGCTAGTGCACCAATTACAGCAAAAACAGGCTCAACTGCACCGGATAGCTGCCCAAAATTGAAGCTTTTAAAGAGCCCTACGCCTTCTCTTCTCAGAGGGACAGAAACGGCTGTACCTTCCGGCAGATTCTGGATTCCAATACCTATTGCAAGCGTGATGGCCCCGGCAACTGTGGCTGTTCCCGTTGGATCAATCCCTGCAGCTGCCCCGCCGAATAAAACACCTATTGCCAAGCCCTCAGGTATGTTGTGAAGTGTAATTGCTAAAACTAACAGTGTTGACCTGCGCCAGCTTGTTTCCACACCCTCTGCTTCTGACACGGGCAGACCGATGTGAAGATGAGGCAGAAATGCATCACAAACACGCAAAAACAGGCCGCCTGTCAAAAAGCCGAATGCCGCAGGAATCCAGCCAATGCCACCCATAGCTTCCGTCATTTCAATAGCCGGTATTAAAAGAGACCATACACTCGCAGCTATCATCACTCCTGCAGCAAACCCGAGCATACTATCTAAAACCTTGTGAGTTACGGACTTAGTAAAAAAGACGACTCCAGCACCAACCGACGTCATTCCCCAGGTAAATAGCCCCCCTATAAATGCCTGCATTAGCGGGTTCATATTTAAAAACCATTCCGGTACCCAGCCCATATTATCTCTTAGTTTGATTGTTTTGAGGGAAGATACAAAATTTAGTCAAAGCTAAAAATATATTTATAGTAAGTTGTTATTTCTCTCAATAAGCCTTGCGGTTCATCCGTCAATTTTCCAGAAAGCGATGCCTGCCGCCTGTTTTCCAACTTCGATAACGTCCACCATTTCAAGCGTCTGAAGGTCAATAATATCCACCGTACCGGATTCTCCGCCAATACCTTCCGAGGAAACAAAGGCGTATCTGTCATCCGGTGAAATCACAACACCGTGGGTTACCTTTCGGGTCGTTCTGATTTTTTTGAGCTGTTTACCACTTTCGATATCCCAAATACCGACGGCACCTTCACCTTTGTAGGTTACAACCAGCCGGTCTCCGCTGTGCGTAGGCTCCAGATTGTACGGTGCTTTGCCTGGAGAATCCCATACATCAGTAACCGTCCATGAGTCGGTATTAACTACATAAATCTTATCATTACCATTACCGGCTACATACACATGGGGCATCTCAGGATTTGGGCTTGCCCATGTTGGCTTAACAGCGGGTTGATGCGAGCCACTGTCCGAATGCATCCCCATGTTATGGTCTGACCCACTGTCAGTTTGATGCGCCTGATGATCCATCTCCATGCCGGATTCACTATCCGAAAGTTTCAGCACACGACTCACGCTCATGCTTATAGCGTCAAGTTCATAAAGCTCATCCGTCATCATTGATACATGATACTGCCTGGTTCCATCAGAATTTAATCGGCTGCCATGCGGCATCACACCGGTTTCGATACGTTCAATTTCTTCCATTGTGGATCCATCAACGACGGATACAGAACTCGGTTCGTGCGGACCATGCAGATTGAAGTTCGCCACGTACACCCATCCTGTGGCAGACGAAATATCGAGTGTAGCCGGAAACATTCCCAGCTCTACTCGACCGATCTTTTGGTCGGTCCCAATTTCATATTTGTAAAGGTGCCCATACGGTACGCCATGGCCAAGGCTCACAAACCAATAATCGCCCGATGGATCTACACCTATCCCGTGAGGCCCTTCATTTTCGGTTGGATACTCTCCCACAAGAATAGTGTTTTCAATGGTGCTTGTTTCTGTTTCCGAATCAAATGACACCCTGAAAACTTTGTCTTCAGATTCAGCAGCTACATAAAATTTGTACTGCTGTGCATGAAGCTGCGCTGAGACTAAACATAAAAGAGACGTAAACAGAGCTGAAACTAATAATCTATTCATTGTAAATCTGCTTTCGGTAAACCAATTAAATAATACGTGCGAATCAATGGATCTGGTCATTCGCACGCTAAATATATTAAGTAACCTTATTCTTCAACTAAGCGGAAAGACCAGAGCCCCGAGTTCCAGTCAGACATAAAGATGTGTCCTTTGTATGGCTGAGGTCCCCACGCCATCGCAGCATTTGGCACATATCCTTCATGATGCGTTGTATTATAATGTGCGATTTCACGACCCTGATCATATAAATTCCCCATCAGTTCACCTGAGATATCCACAATGCGAAGCCCTGCATTGTAGTACGCAATGTACAGAAGATCGCCATCCACCCACATGTTATGCGTTCCGGCTTCGGGAACTTTATAGCTTGCAACTTCTTCAGGATTTTCCCATCCGTCGAATTTTATAAAATGAATCCAGCCTGCCGGGGTGGTTGGCTCGTTTTCCACATTTATTCCACTTGGAAAAGCTTCGTCGCCGGCAATTACGTAGAAATCTCCGGTACTTTCACTTTTGAATGGAAATGCTGCGTGATTCCAGCCGCTTGGGTAGGTGTACTGACCCAGTTTAACCGGGTTTGATGGAGATCCCACGCCAAGCTCATGGCCTTCCGGCGTATTTGCTTCCGGTGTGCTTCCGACATCCGTCATCACAATGCCATCGCTCCAGTTCGACGAATATGCAATTCCATCTTCAATCCACACATCGTGGATAGCTCGGTTTGGTGAATCCAGCTCAAATTTGCTAACCGTGTATGGATTTGCAGGATCTTCGATATTTATGATGTCGTATTTGCGGCCGTTATTTACGGCATAGACGTGATCCTCATAAATAAATGAGTTATGTACTCCGCCTGTAAGATCTTCCGTGTACTCCGATAAAACTTCAACATTGTGGGGATCAGACACATCCATAATCACGATCCCGTTTCGCCTGTCTGATGCTCCCTCACGGGTAATGACGGCAAGTGATCCGTCTTCAGATATTTTCACATCATTTACTGTTCGGGCATCTACAGTTACGGTGTCTATCGGAACCATGTTAGCGGGATCGGTTACGTCCCAAAAATACGTATCACCACTGCCGCCCCATGTTCCTGTGATCGCATAGTCGCGTCCATCTGCACCTTCCCAAACCCAAAGGTCTGAGGTATGTACGTTATTAACCAGCGAATGGCCTACAAGTTCAAGGCGCTGCTGTACGTTCCGCTCGTTAATCCGCACGGTTTGCCTTGCTACCTGATTACCGTTTTTCGCTACAAGCGTGAAATAGCCCGGCAGATTCGCAACAAACCGTCCGTCCTGAGCGACCTGACCTTCCGCACCCTGACCAAGTGTGTCATCAGGCCGCGCAATAAAAGAGTATTCAATCGGTGCATCGTCCACAACATTGCCATTATTATCTAATGCTGTGGCATCTATCCGCAGGACATCACCTGTTCGGGCTTCCAGTACGTCATTTCCAATAGCAACAGATCTAACCGGATTCTCTACAATCCTGAGTTGCTTAGTTGATTCTATCTCTTCTGCTGAGGCTGTAAGTGTCACCATTCCAGGCTCACGAGCCTCCAAAAGTCCAAATTGGCCAATGCTTGCACGTGCATTATTGACGCTGAACATTACATTAGCACGTTCTCTCGTCAGGCCTGCTTCGTCCATTACTTTCGTATCAATCTGAAGAGCCGTATTTGTGTACATGCGGTCCGGCAGATTGGTGAATGTGATTGATTCAAGTGGCGGATAATTCACAGTCACCTCAAGGTCTTCAATAACTCTGTCATTATCTCCGTAAGTATAAAGTGCTGATATTGTAAACGTTCCGGGTAATATTGCCGTCATCAAGCCATCGCGGCTCATCCCTACGGAACTTCTGGCCCGTGAAAAGAATCTGAGCTCTTCGGAAAGAACATTCCCTTCGGAATCAACTGCTTTGCCCGTCAACTGAAGTTCCTCACCCACTTCCAGAACCGGAGATGCCGGCTCAAATTGAATCGTAATGTCCTGTGCCTGTAAGCTGACTGCAATAATACAGACGGCAAAGGTTCCAATAACTTTCTTTAAAAATTCACTCATAAAATGGTTTATTCGGTTTTGGTTTCATACAACTACTATTTAGCACTAATGGAGGCATTTTACAATATGCATTATGTAAAAATCTTTGACCCATTTTCATCCTGATATTGTATTTTTATTAAAAATATGCGCCAAATTTGGTTTACTGATGCCTCAAAAGTCTTATCTTTAACGCTTCGGTATTCGAATCTGAGATTGATTTAAACAAGATCGTAAAACGGTAATTTTTTTTAACCAGAGTTCGATCATAAATAACGAATGCAGAAGTCTTCCGTCGGCTGACGGAGAGATTTTTCCCAGGGGATGCCTTCGGCGAGAGAGGTGTTCATCGGGTTTTCCAAAATTCTGATGAACCTCCCCTTTTTTCGCCGCGGGCATTCCTTCGGGGAAGGGGACTATCAATAACTTGATTTGTTAATCGAAATCAGGTTTCTATTATTTTTTCGAAACAAGAAACCGTTTAACCAATCGTTTTGTTTTGATTGGACATCATAATCATCTTAACAGCAGCTTTCACAATTATGCCAATACAGTTCACGAAAGAACCTTTTGCCAACCGTCACATCGGACCTTCTGAAGCCGATATCAAACATATGCTCAAACTATCTGATGTAGACAGTATCAGTCAGTTGATTGGTGAAACAATTCCTGAAAAGATCAGGCTGGACAAGCCACTCGATCTCCCGCCTGCCCTTGCTGAAGATGAGTATTTGGAGAATATCCGGTCTATTGCTTCTAAAAATAAGGTATTCAGGTCGTTTATAGGGATGGGGTATTATGAAACCATTACTCCGAATGTAATATTGCGGAATGTGCTTGAAAATCCGGGGTGGTATACAGCTTATACGCCATATCAGGCAGAGATTGCGCAAGGACGTCTGGAAGCTCTGATCAACTTTCAGACGGCGGTAAGTGATTTGACAGGTATGGAAATTGCTAATGCTTCACTGCTCGATGAAGGAACGGCTGCTGCTGAGGCGGTCTCAATGCTACACGGAAGACGGAAAGGGAAAAAACGAAAGCAGGCTAATACATTTTTTGCAAGTAAAAACTGCCATCCACAAACAATATCAGTTCTTAAAAACAGGCTGGAACCATTAGATATCGATCTACAGGTTGGAGCGGTTTCAGATCTCGATGTAACGGACCCCGAACTATTTGGTATTTTACTACAGTATCCCGGAACGGATGGGGCTGTTGAAGATTACACCCCGCTCATTACATCAGCTCATGAAAACGATGTTTATGTTACTGTCGCTGCCGACCTGCTGAGTCTCACACTGCTGAAATCACCGGGAGAAATGGGGGCCGATGTGGTTGTGGGTTCCAGCCAACGGTTTGGCGTCCCAATGGGATACGGAGGCCCTCATGCCGCATTCTTTGCAACCCGCGAAGAGTTTAAGCGACAAATTCCGGGGCGTATTATCGGGGTCACGCAAGATGCCGAGGAGAACCCGGCGTACCGAATGGCTCTTCAAACACGTGAGCAGCATATCAGGCGCGAAAAAGCAACCTCAAACATATGCACGGCTCAGGTTCTGCTTGCAGTGATTGCCGGATTTTATGCAGTCTATCACGGACCGAAAGGACTGAAGAGAATTGCATCGCGTGTTCACGGACTTACGAAACTGGCATCTGCCGGCCTGTCGAAAATGGGGTTCAACATCAATAATGAACAATTTTTTGATACTCTGACGCTTCAAATCGACAGTTCTTCAGTTATTAATGACATTCGACGAAAGGCAGAATCGCATAAAATAAATCTGCGATATGATGAAAACAGAATTGGTATATCATTCGACGAGAACAAAACACTGAAAGACGTTGAAGATATCCTTGCTATTTTTTCCGCTGTGTCTGATTCCAAACCGGCGTTTGATCTTCAAAAAGCGTCTGAACTGATAGACGTTGATTATCCTGAGCACCTGGAGCGCAAATCCCCATATCTGGCACATCCGGTATTCAATGAGTTTCATTCCGAGCATGAGATGCTCCGGTACCTGAAAATGCTGGAAAATAAAGATATGGATCTAACGCACAGCATGATCTCGCTTGGATCGTGCACCATGAAGCTAAATGCCACAGCTGAAATGATACCGCTGACGTGGCCCGAATTTGGAAAGATCCATCCATTTGCTCCCGCCGGGCAGGCTGAAGGGTACCATCACCTTTTCGAAGAGCTTAATGCATGGCTGTGTGAAATCACGGGATTCGATAAAATGTCACTCCAGCCGAACTCCGGAGCTCAGGGCGAGTACACCGGACTTATGACCATACGTGCCTATCATATAGCAAATGGTGATCACCACAGAAATGTAACCATTGTCCCATCATCGGCCCATGGAACCAATCCTGCAAGCGCTGTAATGGCGGGTATGAAGGTCGTGATTACAAAGTGCGATGACCAGGGGGATATTGACCTTGATGATCTTCGTGATAAGATTGAGAAAAATAAGGAAAATCTTGCTGCTCTGATGGTCACCTACCCATCCACACATGGTGTATTTGAAGAGGATATACAAGAAATCTGTGACGAGATCCATCAAAACGGCGGATTGGTCTACATGGACGGGGCTAACATGAACGCGCAGGTAGGGCTGACATCCCCGGCTAAAATCGGTGCTGATGTGTGCCATTTGAACCTGCACAAGACATTTTGTATTCCGCACGGCGGCGGCGGTCCCGGAATGGGGCCTATTGGGGTCGTTGAGAAGTTGAGCCCTTATCTGCCGGGCCACAGTCTTGTAAACACCGGGGGTAAGCACGCAATCGATTCTGTGGCATCTGCCCCGTTTGGTAGCGCAAGCATTCTCACGATTTCTCACGCCTACATCCGCATGATGGGATCGGCCGGCCTGACCCGCGCGACTGAAATTGCAATTCTTAACGCGAATTACCTGAAGGATCGTCTGAAAGATCACTACCCGATTCTTTATACAGGGAAGGGTGGCCACTCAGCCCACGAATTTATTATCGATCTCAGAGGGTTTAAGCAAAGCGCAGGCATTGAGTCAGTTGATGTGGCGAAGCGGCTTATGGATTATGGGTTTCATGCCCCAACCATGTCATTTCCTGTGCCGGGCACACTGATGGTTGAACCGACGGAAAGTGAATCTAAAACTGAATTAGATCGATTTTGCGAAGCAATGATCCTCATCAGGGAAGAAATCAGAGAGGTAGAAGATGGTAGTGTTGATCCTGAAAATAACGCTCTTAAACATGCCCCGCACACCATGCGAACCGCACTGAGCAGCGCATGGGATCGACCCTACTCTCGCGAGAAGGCAGTTTTCCCAGTGGCGGAACTTCGCTTTAACAAATTCTGGCCGTCCGTCAGTCGCGTTGATGATGCGTATGGCGACAGAAACCTGATGTGCACATGTGTACCCGTTGATGAATATGCCGATGGTCAGCCTATCGCATCAATCACTTAAAATACAGCTGCTAAAACCAACTTAAAAAAGCCATGCCTCTTTTGGCATGGCTTTTTTTGTTTCGCTATTTTTTGATCCGTTGTGTTCGAATACATGGCGTGATGGGTGGTCATCAGATGTTGAAAATACTTTATTTTATCCTGATAATTAGAGTCGTTTCATAACTGCATATCTTATAAAATTTTAACCCCTCAGGTAGTCAAAAAGCAATACATTGCGATAACTAAAATAGCAGAGGTAAAGCAAAATCATGAACAGAAAAGTAGTAATAGTAGAAGATGATCAGCTGTTAGGCATTGTATTGGAAAAAATGGCTAACTCATTGGATTTAGAAGTGTTAGAGATCTCCCAAACAGGATCGGGAGCCGTTGCTTCTATACAAAAACATAATCCTGACCTTATCTTCATGGATATACAGCTTGCTGATGATATCAATGGAATTCAGGCGATGGAAATGATTAGAAATCATTCCAACGCACCTGTCATTTATATTACAGGGCAGTCCGATTTAAATACCAGAAAAAGAGCCTCGCAGGTCCAAAATTCATTTTTTATGATTAAACCTGTTAACATTCACGATCTCAAATCTGCAATTAATGGTGTTGAAACGCCCTCTGTTTGACCATCATTTTAAATTGACCAAACATTCAGCAGACGTTACCATCCCGGCAGCGTGAGAGGCTTTATAGCTCCAGCGCCGCTTGCCGGCAACTCCCTCTCCACCAGTAGTTTTGAGTTCATAGCATTTAAAAAGAGTTCTCCATCACTCTCTTCAATATCATCGATTGAAAATGAACTGCCGTGATCACCCGACGCAACATACACTTCCGTGCTACATAGATTTCTAAACCGTTGAATCCAGCTTGCTGAAACTGAAATATCCTGAATTCGATCCCGCTTTACGATAGCAATCTTTTTAGAGAGTGTACGATTACTGATAATCACATTTTTATCGTCCCACCCTATTGCAGCATCTTTAAATGTTTGCCACCCCCACCAAACAGATAGCGTTGGGATGACCCAGACCCAGTTTGAGAGTGAAAAAGTCCAGTAAAGAATTCCGGTTACTAATGTCAAGAGTGCTGCTGATCTAAACATGTACCGCCGGAGGGCTCTTTGGGGTGGCGTGATACCAGGCAGGGTGACATCGTAATGAGGCACAACTTTCTCAATCAGAGCTTCCACTTTGCTCCTTTTAATAAGCGGGAAGAGTACGATTGCGCCCGATCCTTTTTCATCGCCATATCCCGCACTGTGTATATGAACAGAGCAGTAGCCCAGTGGCTGACGAATAATTCCTTCCGTCACGAACAGTGCCTGAATTCGTTTATAGGGAACTGTAATTCTTTTTTTCTCAAAAATTCCGCGCGAGATAATCAGCTCATCTTCATCAATTTCCAGGCTGAAATCTCCGTACATGAGAAGCGTGCTGAAAAATGAGATCAGCCAGGCCACGACAACAAATATCACGATGATCGAGACGATCATGAACGTATCTGTCTGTGACGGGAGCAATGAAAACAGATACTCAAAAAGGTTAGATTCACGAATCGCAGGCTCAATCTGAGAAAATAGAGTTCCCAGAATAGAGAGTGCAATTCCAAACCTGCCAGACGTTGTTGCAGCAATCAACAGATCTTTGTTGGGCAACCCGTAAACATCACGGTGATCGTTTGCTATTTGAGCTGCTTCATCCACTTCTGCGTCACTGCCGGATTTGCTTAGCTTTAACTTTATCTCCTTCGCAATCTCCAGGGGCACAGCTTCAATCATAGCGGCTCTTGAGGTTGCACCTGCCGTTTGTATATCAATTTTGACAAGTCCAAACAGGCGCTGAATTACACCAGAAGAGATATCAATGACCTGTATTCTATCTTTGGTGAGGTAGATATTTTGTCTGACAAATATTCCGCGTTTGATATGCATCTCTCCTTCTTCAACCTTATACAAAAACCGCCACCAGTCAAGAACCCCTGAAATCATTAACAGTGCAAACCCTCCTCCTATCATCACAATAAATGGGAGGGAATCGCTTTGGGCTCCGATGAACAGAAACACCAAAATTGTAACAAGATTACCGCGAATCATTGTTACAGCGCGACTGACAGCCGCTATTGGATGTTGACGCTGAAAATCATACATCATCGTCGGCAAGTCTGGCGTAGGTTGATATCTCACGGCGAACCCTGTCGGCAATTACTACGTCAAGGCCAGGAATTTCGTGTGTGGTTGCAGCCGTCGAAATAGTGACGGACGACAGGTTAAACCAGCGTAGTAGTGGGCCCTGACGTGTATCTACGTGCTGAACACGGCTCAGCGGAATAAGGGTTTCTTTTCTTACAATAACACCGCGCAGAAGGTCGATTTCATTTTGGTTGATACTGTAACGCCATCGCTTCCACGTAATCGGTGGTAAGACAAAAACTGCTGAGTACCATAAAGATACTGAGAATAAACTTACGGCTGTTAACAGCCAGAAGTGAACATTCAGCCAGCCAAATATGGCGTAGTAAGCAATTGGCAGTCCAAATAAAAAAAGATACCCAATAGCACTCCCCAAACGCCACACGCCAATGATCGATGGAGCTAATTTCTTTGAAGATGATTTATCCATACAACATATGCTCAAACGTTAGCTCTGAATTTAAGCTTTGTATTGCTGATAGAAAACTTAAAAAAAGATCAATTAGCTTTTGATAAACTCTTCGTTCGTTCGATATCTCGTCCGGGTCTTTCTTTTCGCCTCAAAATCTTCGAGTTCTTTTGTGATAGTCAGGTAGTAGCCATACCCGGCGATTAACGATACAGTAACAATACCGATTAGAATTAAAACAGTTTCCATAATTTTAGGGGGGTTATTTGATACTCAACTTCTACAATAGGAAACTCTGCATGTTACGTTCCATAAATAAAAAAAGCCACGACAGTGCGTGGCTTTAAGAAATAATTAATCGGTAGAAAGACTTAATTAAGCTTGATTTTTCATCTCCTGAATTTCAATACGGATCTCCTGAGATAGTTTTTTCAGCTCTTGAAGCTGCTTACGGGCTCTGGTGCCAGCGGCCTTGTTACCCTTATCGTAAAATTTTTCCATATCCTCTTCAAGTTCCATCATCAGACTCTTTACTTCATCAATTCTGCTCATAAATATACTCCAAATTGTCAGTTAATAATTATTGAATGACGACATGCTGTTCGTCATAAGGTTAAGTTTGATAGCATGTATAATCACTGTCAAAACTTGCGTAAGTTAACATTCTGAGCATTAAATGCATCTTTTTTTAAGCAGAAACTGAAAAATAGGTCTTTCCGGCTATCCCGGGTCCATTATCATTTGCCTTTAAATGAGTCTTGAACCCGTTGGCAATAAATTATAAGTAGTTGTTTATTATAGATTAAAGAAATTCATAATTACCAGATGGTAAGGATGTCGTGACTACCAGCAACTATGCCTCCTCCCCTGTGTATTGATCAGCAACCTGCCTGCCACGCTTCTCATTTACAAATACATTTACCAGAATACCGAGCAAAAACAGAGCGGCGCAAAACAGTACGGATGTTTTAAGACCAAATTGGGCTTGCAGCAATCCGAGGCCAATAATACCAAAGACGCCGGCAAGCTTATTCGAAAGCCCCCAGAAGCCGAAGAATTCAGCCGATTTCTCTTCTGGTGAAAAGATTCCCACTAGCGCCCTGCTTGCCGACTGGCTCGACCCAAGGCTCAGGCCTGCCAAAACTCCAATGTATAAAAACATGTATTGCGCCTCAATATCCATAGCAAATACGGAGTTGAACCACACGGTCAGATCTTTTACACCCCAAATTCCCAGCACAGCAAAAAACCACAAGACG
>Ga0306867_1000870_pt1 | contig 15602 bp, 9 predicted proteins | sample AntRauTorckE6831_FD_190432 | JGI IMG/M metagenome (GOLD analysis project Ga0306867, IMG submission 190432) | Saline lake microbial communities from Rauer Islands, Antarctica - Metagenome Torckler E6 #831 (v2) (version 2) | ecosystem: Environmental > Aquatic > Non-marine Saline and Alkaline >... | reverse complement strand
TGACGATCCTTTCGTAGTTCGGTCCAACAGAGAACAAGTGGCTGGTGAGCTCCTTTTAACATTCGATCCGACTCCCGGAACCTACATGTATGAGTGGGACAACGACATGGCAGAGGATGCCCGTTTTGCAATGAGTCTTGGCTTTGTGTACAGACACCTGCCAACAACTCAGGATGCGGCCGTTGGTATTCTGCCTGATGGTAGAACGTTCTTTCCCTTTCCCGGAGCTCCTCCAGCAAAAGATCTTTGGGAAGTGAACGCAAGAGTTGTCTCTAAGGTCAACAGAGATCTGGGCATCATTGCCAATCTATATGGTGGGGATGCACAGGCAAATGGCAGCGATCCGAGATTGATCAGCAGGTTTGGCGGTGATTTGAGGATGATCTATAAGCAACTAAAAGTCAGCTCACATGTTAAAGTGAACGATTGGGGCCCTTATGATTATCACAGAGACTTTAACTTAACATTTCCACTTCAGCTCATGGCTGATTTCTCAACAGATATTGGAAGGCCAGACTGGTTTAACCTGCCATCTACCAGAATTGGAGTGAGAGGCACATGGAGATCACTGAATGAATTCTCTCCTCGCTATGCACCAGCGTTTATGATGGATCAAAGCGGTCAGATTGTTCCCGATCCTACGGCTCCCGGATTCGATAATGGAAGTGAATGGGAGTTCAGAACATACATCCAAATTGATATTACGAACTAATTAGGGGCAAGTAACATGAATACAATTGTAATGAAAAATTTCAAACGTACGTTATTAGTAGCACTATCACTCGTGTTCATCGCATTAGCTTGCGAACGATCTGTTGATGGCCTGGAAGAACCGGCTTTCCCGGCTAATCCAGACGTGTTTATTGACGGATTTAGCTCGGGACTGGAGTATTTCCCTTTTGCAGATTCCAGACTAAGCGCTTTCAGCGTAGATTCTGACGACACATATGAAAACAGTGGGGCATCCATGAGGTTTGATGTACCTAATGTAGGGGATCCTGAGGGATCATATGCAGGTGCAATATTCAGAGATGATAACGGTGGTAGAAACCTGACATCTTTTAATGCACTCACATTTTATGCTAAGGCTACTACTGCAGGTACAATAAATGAAATCGGATTTGGGCAAGACTTCTTTGAAAACAAATACACAGCAACATTTAATAATCTCAGGCTGACCACGAACTGGAGAAAATATACTATACCTATTCCGGATGCATCAAAATTAACGCAAGAGCAAGGCCTTTTCTGGTATGCTGAAGGTCCTGAAGATGGAGATGGATATTCTTTTTGGGTTGATGAACTAAAATTCGAAAATCTTTCCGGTTTGGCGCAGCCACGCCCTGCAATTTTGAATGGAAATGAGGAAACCCAAACCAGTTTCATTGGCTCAGGAACCTCAGTTTCCGGACTTATATACACCATAAATCAGGCAAACGGGATAGATGTTACGGTAGGTGCTGCACCGGCTTACTATACATTCAACTCATCTGATACAAATGTAGCTACTGTGGATGAAGAGGGGCAGGTAACCGTTATAGGTGCGGGTACTACTGAGATTACGGCGTCTTTAGGTGGCATAAGCGCTAATGGAATACTAATTATTGATTCAATAGGTGAGTTCACTCCGGCCCCAGTTCCGACTGAAGATTCGGGAGATGTGATCTCAATATTCAGTGATGCCTATGATAATGTGCCTGTAGATTTCTATAATGGCTTTTATGCACCGTTTCAAACAACGACGTCAAACGACTTTGTAGTAAACGGCAATAACGTACTGGGATACGAAAACTTTAATTTTGTGGGTATAGAGTTTAATCAAAATGTACCTACTATTGATGCCAGTGAAATGACTCATCTCAGAATGGACGTATTCTTCCCAGATGCCATTCCCACAAATTCTGCGCTGAGGATCAATCTGGTAGATTTTGGGCCAGATGGGGTCTTTGGTGGTGAAGATAATACTACTGCAAGTGTTACTATTACTCCTCCTGATAATCCTGATGAACCTCAACCTGATGATCTGGTTTCCGGGCAATGGATCAGTGTTGATTTTGATATCTCGGGTATGGCAAGAAAATCCAGCCTTGGTCAAATTGTTCTGGATGCTGATCTGGGAACCGCACTTCATGGGGCAAATTTTTATGTAGATAACATTTACTTGCGAAAATAGAGTCAATGCGTTATCAGACTATGGATAGTGAATTAAAATCAACAGCAAAAAATAGTAACTAAAAAGAATGAAAACAGCTTTTAGACTTCTTCTTTTAATCAGTTCAATCATACTAATTTCCTCAGGCTGTGCAACAAACAACGAATCTGAGGAAGAAACCTACACTAATATTGTCTGGCAGGATGAATTCGATGTGGACGGGAGTGTTGATTCCGACCGCTGGATCTTCGATATAGGTACCGGTGAGGAGATATTCGGGCAGCCGGGCTGGGGAAACAACGAGCAGCAGTACTACACGGACCGCCCTGAGAATATCCGGGTTGAAAATGGAATGCTTCATATCACGGCAAGAGAAGAGTCTTTCGAAGGCTCTTCATATACGTCTGCCAAGATACTGACCAGAGGTAAATTCGAAACCACATTTGGTCGGTTCGAAGCTCGCATTCAGTTACCTTTTGGCCAGGGCATATGGCCGGCGTTCTGGTTACTGGGTGACGACTCTGATGGTACGGTTATTTGGCCGGAAATTGGTGAGATCGATATTATGGAATATCGTGGTCAGCAGCCTACGGTTATCCATGGTAGTGTTCACGGACCCGGTTATTCTGGCGGGAATGCAGTAACTGACACATATAGAATATCTGGTGGAAGATTTGATACTGAATTTCATATTTTTGCCATTGAATGGGAACCTGATTTCATTAAATATTATGTAGATGATGTTCTTTATAATGAAATTACACCTGAGGATGCAAATGGGGACTGGGTTTTTAATAACAATTCATTTTATATCATTATTAATGTTGCGGTTGGGGGGACATTTGTAGGCTCTCCTTCACCCCAAACACCATTTCCCCAAACAATGGCAGTTGATTACGTTCGGGTATACAACGAATCAAACTGATAAATAACAGATAGTACAGCTACTTGATTAAAAGCAGTTGATCGAAATAAATTTTCACAACATAATTAAATCATATAGTGTCAATCAGTCTTGAAGAATTTAACAATGAATCCTGGTTTAAAATATCTGACCTGGATTCGCTACGTCCATTTTTTATCAGCATTGTAAGCGATTCAAATCACTGGATGTTTATTTCAAGCAACGGGGGAGTGACTGCCGGGAGAAAGAATCCTCAGTTCGCTCTTTTTCCCTATTATACAGATGATAAAATTGTTGACCTGGCTCACACAACCGGTAGCAAAACAATTCTTCAGGTTCACAGGGGAGATGATGTGCATGTCTGGGAACCGTTTTCTATAAGGGATGCTGCCCGTTATGAGATTGACCGGAATATTTATAAAAACCGGTATGGTAATAAAATCATGTATGAAGAGATCAATCAGGATCTCAACGTGATTTTCCGATATGAGTGGAATTCGAGCAATCTCTTCGGATTTGTAAAGAAATCTACCTTTGTTAACGCGTTAGATGAACCTCTGAAAGTTACCGTGCTTGATGGTATTCAAAACATCATGCCGCACGGTGTGAGCAGTGATCTGCAAACAAAATCCAGCAATCTTGTAGATGCCTATAAACGCCATGAGCTGGTTAAAGAAAGCGGAATCGGAATTTTTGCACTGAGCGCTATTATTGTTGATAAAGCTGAACCAAGCGAAGCGCTTAAAGCGAATATCGCCTGGTCTATGGGGCTTGACAACCCTAACTATTTACTCTCCTCACTTCAGCTTGATCGTTTCAGAAATCAGGAGTCGCTCGAAGAAGAAACAGACGTTAAAGGAGAAAAAGGTGCCTACTTTGTTACATCAGATATAGAGTTGGCGGGTGATTCAGAAGCAAACTGGTCTATCGTAGCGAATGTAAATCAGACGCAAACTGACGTTGTTGAACTGAACAAATCTATTAAAGAGAATTCCGGACTGTATGATGAAATTCAGCAGGATATTGAGCGCGGAACCCAAAGACTCATTCAGCTTGTAGCTGCAGCAGATGGATTGCAGCTGAGTTCTGATCATTTCCGGGACACGCGACACTACTCAAATACACTCTTCAACATCATGAGGGGTGGGATCTTCGACAATAACTACCAAATTGAAAAAAGAGATTTTGCAGGGTATTTGAAAAATGCCAGTCGCAGGGTATTTGACCAAAATCAGGATTTCATCAGTGAGCTGCCGGAAATTTTTGAGAAATCGGATCTGGAACACAGGTTGGCAGAGTCCGACGATGCTGATCTCGTACGACTTGGTACAGAATATCTGCCACTGAAATTCAGCCGGCGCCATGGAGATCCGAGCCGTCCATGGAATCAGTTCTCCATCAATACGCACAGCGAAGTTGACGGGTCAAAAATCCTGGATTACGAGGGCAACTGGCGAGACATATTCCAGAACTGGGAAGCTCTTGTACATTCCTATCCCGGATTTATTGAGGGGATGATCTTTAAATTCCTGAATGCTTCAACGTTTGACGGTTACAATCCTTACAGGGTAACGAAAGGCGGGTTTGACTGGGAAACAATAGAGCCTGATGATCCGTGGTCTTACATCGGCTACTGGGGTGATCACCAGATTATTTATCTTCTCAAATTCCTCGAGTTTTACTCCGCCTATCAGCCCGATGCATTTAAGGCTATGTTTGACAGAAATCTGTTCGTTTACGCCAATGTTCCATACAGGATTAAGTCGTATGAGGATATTGTTGAAAATCCGAAGGATACGATTGAATTTGACGATGAATCCGACCACTCAATTCGGGCTGATGTCAATCAAAAAGGAGCTGACGGTGCATTGCTGGGCAGCAAGACAGACGATATTCACCATGTCAATTTTCTTGAAAAAATCCTGGCTACGGTATTAGCAAAAGTGTCCAATTTCGTGCCTGAAGCCGGAATCTGGATGAATACACAGCGTCCGGAATGGAATGACGCCAATAACGCACTGGTCGGTAACGGTGTATCTATGGTGACGCTCTACTACCTGAGACGATTCCTGAAGTTCTTTGAGCCTGTCCTGGATGGTTCGGACATCAATGATGTATCCGTTTCAACAGAGCTTAGCGACTTCTTTTCAGGTATTAATAGTGTTCTGAAAGAGCATGAAGAGGTACTGAAAGGTGAGGTCGACGACGCTGCAAGGAAGACTATTACTGATGGCCTTGGACAATCAGGCAGCACTTATAGAAACCAGGTTTATGATCATGGATTTAGTGGTGACAAATCTGAAATTAGTGTCAGTGATATTCAGGATTTCGTCCGACTCACACTCAGGTATTTAGAACATTCGATAAGTGCCAACAAGCGAGATGACCATCTATATCATGCCTACAACATAATGAGTATTGATGACGGCGGGATATCAGTGTCATATCTGGATGAAATGCTGGAAGGACAGGTTGCAGTTCTCAGCTCAGGGTATTTAAGTGCAGATGAATCGCTTAAGGTACTTGATGCTCTTCGACAGAGTGCGCTCTATCGTGAAGACCAGCAGAGCTACATCCTGTATCCCAATAAGTCGCTTCAGGGCTTTTTAGAGAAGAATAATATTCCTGAAAAGTCAGTAAAAAAATCTGAGCTGCTTCAGAAACTGATTTCTGATTACAATTTACGGATCATAAACAAAGATTCGGAGAGCGGGTACCATTTCAACGGTAATTTCAAGAATGCAGGTGACCTGAAAGCCGCCCTGAATGAAATGAAGTCAACGGATTATGCGCCGCTTGTTGAGAAAGAGGAAACACTTATTCTGGATATTTTTGAGGAGGTATTCAATCACAAAGCATTTACCGGTCGTTCAGGGACTTTCTTTGCCTATGAGGGCCTGGGATCCATCTACTGGCACATGGTATCAAAACTGCACCTTGCAGTCTTTGAAACCTGTGTGAATGCCGAGGAGGAGAATTCAGATTCATCTCTTATGAAAGATCTGGCAACGCATTTCGATGAGGTAGGAAAAGGAATTGGTATTCATAAAGATCCCGAGGTATACGGTGCATTCCCTACAGACCCCTATTCGCATACACCGGCGCATCGCGGAGCACAGCAGCCGGGCATGACGGGGCAGGTAAAAGAAGATATTTTGGCCAGATTTGGTGAACTCGGATTGTTCGTCAAAGACGGAGAGCTGAATTTCAAGCCATTTTTACTGAAAAAAGAACAGTTTTCCGACGAGGCAAAAACGTTTGAACTGGTATCACTCGATCATGAACCATACAGCATCGAACTCCCCGAAAACGCCTTGGGATTTACCTGCTGTCAGGTTCCTGTGACGTATACACCGGCAGAAAAAAGCGGGGTGACCGTGCATTTCAGCGATGGAACATCTGAAAGTTTTGATGTTCCTAAACTGGATACTGCGACGTCCGAACGAGTGTTTCAGCGGACAGGTGAGATTAAACAACTAACCGTTTCTGTGAAGTCAGGGGCGCTGCGATAACATCTGATCAGAATAGAAAGAAAAATCCAATAAAATGAAAATAATTAACGTAGTTCTTGTTTTCCTGATATCCCTGCTGCTTATGGCCTGTTCATCACAAACGGCCCGGGAAACGGGTTCATCATCTGTTACTGCCGAAGAAATACTGGGCAACCCAACTGATTACCCTGCTATATCATATAGTGGTTATCGTGGCATTTCACGTGATATTCAGCCTACAATTCCAGAATTGAAAGAAGACATGAAAATACTTTCAGCTATGGGAATTAAGATTGTTCGTACCTATAACTTATATCTTGATGCGGTTCCCAATTTACTCAGGGCGATCAGTGAGCTGAAGGAGGCCGATCCGGAGTTCGAAATGTATGTGATGATGGGCGCATGGATTGATGCCAAAAATGCATTCAGTGACGAACCCGAACGCATACGGGATGAGGATCATCCGCGCAATCCGGAAGAGATAGAACGCGCGGCGAAATTTGCGAGCATGTATCCTGACATCGTAAAGATTATAGCAGTTGGCAATGAAGCGATGGTGCACTGGCAGGCGGAATACTATGTTGAACCAGGCATTATACTGAAGTGGGTGAATAACCTGCAGGAGCGGAAAGCCAATGGCGAGCTGCCTGAAGATTTATGGATTACAAGCTCCGATAATTTTGCCTCATGGGGCGGTGGTGGCGATCAATATCATAAAGAGGATCTGAATGAGCTTATCCGGTCTGTAGATTACATTTCGATGCACACCTATCCTATGCACGATACTCACTACAACCCGGATTTTTGGGGTGTGCGCGAGTCTGAAGAGGAGTTGTCGGATATAGAGAAAATTGATGCTGCTATGCAGAGGTCACTCGATTATGCAACCGGTCAGTATCAAAGTGTAGTGGACTATATGGAAAGTATTGGAGTTGAAAAACCGGTTCATATAGGTGAAACAGGCTGGGCTACCGTCTCCAATGGTCAATACGGCGATGATGGGTCACGGGCAACCGATGAGTATAAGATGAAAATGTACCATGATATGATCAGGGAGTGGTCGGATGAAAACGGGGTTTCCGTATTCTACTTTGAGGCCACTGATGAAAAATGGAAAGATGCTGAGAATCAGCTTGGATCTGAAAACCATTTTGGACTTATTAACCTGCAATCAGAAGCCAAATATGTTCTTTGGGATATGGTAGATGCAGGCGTATTCGATGGTTTAACACGCGACGGCAAACCCATCACTAAAACATTTAACGGCAGTCAGGATGAGCTCATGGAAACGGTTGTTGTACCGCCCACTGATGAGGAAATTCAGGCCGGACTGGAAGAGGAGTAAATTACTTATGGACTCAAACCTGATATATTTACTGATGATATTAACTATGGCTATAGTTGGCTGCTCGAACTCTGACACCCTTGAAATTGAGGTCTTTGAAACATCTGCAGCCGGTAATCAGCTTACGAAAGTGACCGAATTTCCTGAAGCAGATTCAGTTGCAAGTATTACTATCATGCCTGATGAAACCTACCAGGAAATTACAGGATTTGGCGGGTCATTTACCGAAGCGTCAGCCTATCTCCTGAATGAGCTGAGCACCGATAACCGGGATAGAGTTCTGGAAGCCTATTTTGGCGATTCGGGGGCACGGTATTCTCTTACGCGGACTCATATTAATTCAAGTGACTTTTCTTTGGGGAACTACTCATACGCACCTGTTGCAGACAAGGCTCTGGAGAATTTCTCAATTAAAGAAGATCGCGACGACATCATTCCTATGATCAAAGACGCGATGGCTATTTCAAGCGATGGATTTAAAATTATTTCGTCACCCTGGACGGCTCCGCCATGGATGAAGGACAACAACGACTGGAAAGGCGGTAAACTGCTTCCCGAATATTACGATACATGGGCGCTTTACTTTTCAAAATATTTGAGTGCATACGAAGAAGAAGGCATAGATATTTGGGGCATCACTATAGAAAATGAGCCGCTGGGCAATGACAGTAACTGGGAAAGCATGCATTACACCCCGGAAGAGATGAACGATTTTCTCGTCAATCATCTGGGGCCGAAGCTCAGGGAAGACAATCATGATGTGGTGGTGCTTGGCTATGATCAAAACCGCGACACGGAAATGATTGAGTGGGTTGATGCAATGTATGATGACGAGGAGGTTGCATCATTCTATGATGGAATTGCAGTCCACTGGTACGGAAGTACGTACGATATTTTTGCCGATGCACTTCAATATGCGCATAATGCGGCTCCGGGTAAATATATGATTCAGACTGAAGCAACAGCCGACGCTGAAGTACCCAAGTGGAGGGATGACGACTGGTACTGGTCAAAAGAAGCAACTGACTGGGGCTGGGACTGGGCGCCTGAAGATAAAAAGTATCTTCATCCAAAATACGTGCCCGTCTACCGATATGCCCGCGATATGATTGGTACGCTCAATAACTGGGTAGATGGATGGATAGACTGGAATATGGTGCTAAACCGGCAGGGCGGACCTAACTGGGCACAAAACTGGTGTCTGGCCCCGGTAATTGTAGATCCTGAACTGGATGAGGTGTATTTTACGCCATTGTATTACACTATGGCTCACTTTAGCAAATTTATCAGGCCCGGCGCAACAAGAATTGGCTTTGAAAACGAGGATGAAAGCATCATGGTCACGGCGGCTGAAAATCCAGATGGATCTATTGCAGTGGTACTTTTTAATCCGGGTAAAAGTAGAAAAAACGTGGAGTTGACTATCGGTGGGAAAATCGCCTCTTTTTCAATTGATGGGAAAGCAATCCAGACGGTTACAACTGCGGCAACCAGCTAATTAATAACACATAGTAAAACTAACCAAAACAACATAGTGGCTATGAGCAATACACCGGCAAGTAAAAAGGTGCCTTTGTTACAAAAATCAGCATTTGGAGCAGGTCACCTCGTGCTGAACTTATTACCGGGAGCTTTAGGCGTTTTCATGTTTTTCCTTTTGACGGCTTTCGGTATGAACCCGTTTCTGGCAGGCTTGCTTGGAGGATTACCAAGAGTCTTTGATGCCTTAACAGATCCGATCATGGGATTTATATCGGATAACACGAAATCCCGGTTTGGACGCAGACGGCCCTATATTTTTATTGGCGCGATTTTAAGCGGCATCTTTTTTATGATGCTTTGGCAGCTCGATGAAAATAATTCCCAGACCTATAATTTCTGGTATTTCCTGATTATGTCTATGGTGTTCCTTGTTGGTAATACTATGTTTGCAACTCCTCTGATAGGACTTGGCTATGAAATGACAACCGACTACAATGAGCGGACGCATTTGATGGCATTCTCACAAACAGTTGGGCAAATTGCCTGGATGATTGTGCCGTGGTTTTGGGTGCTTGTCGCAGATCCGGATCTTTTTGCTGATCAGGCGACCGGGGTTCGCCAGCTATCGGTGTATGTGGGGGTCATATGTATATTGCTGGGTCTTCTGCCGGCTATCTTTTGTAAGGGCCTGGACGATGCGAAGATGGAGAACCGAAAAGAGATTTCATTCAGGACATTAGCCGCTAATCTTAAAGATCTCTACGATGGCATTGTAATGGTGTCCAAAAATAAGCCGTTCGTAAAGCTTTGCGGTGCCACATTCTTAGTATTTAATGGCTTTCAGCTTGTCGCTTCCTTCAGCTATTTTATCATTGTGTTCTACATGTTTAACGGTGATTATGGAGCTGCCGGAAACTGGCCCGCATGGTTTTCAACAATAACGGCAGTTGCAACCGCTTTTATGGTCATCCCAATTGTTTCATGGATAGCTGGTAAATTCGGAAAGCGTAAAGCTTTTATTATCTCTACTGCTCTTTCAATTGTGGGGTACATTCTGAAGTGGTGGGGATTCGACCCGGGAAATCCATGGATGATATTCATGCCCATTCCGTTTATGGCGTTTGGCTTAGGCGGGCTGTTTACGCTGATGATGAGTATGACAGCTGATGTGTGTGATCTGGATGAGTTAAATAATGGCATGCCCAGAAAAGAAGGCACATTCGGCGCAATTTACTGGTGGATGGTTAAGCTTGGTCAGGCAATCGCACTGGTCCTTGGTGGCTTAGTGCTCGAACTTGTCGGTTTCGATCAAAATGCAGCAACACAAACGGCTGCAACAATGACAAATCTCAGAATTGCTGATATTGTGATACCTTCATTAACGGCCGCACTTGCTATCTGGGTGATGTATAGCTACGGTCTGACCGAAGATAGGGCCAGAAAGATTCAGAATCAGCTGGTTGAAAGGCGCGGTGAAATGTAGATGGTGATATTATTTTTAATCAATTAAAAACATAGTTAGAAAATAGATGTCTTACAGAGAAGAAAAATTTCAGACCTACACACGGTCAGGCAAACAGGATGGAAAAAGCTATACTCAGGAAATCTCCGATGAGGATATCTCGGGTCTTTTCCATGAAATTCTGAATAGCGGAATTCATGGATTCTGCTTCAGCCTTTATGAAGAGGGGCAGGGGCCGGGGGTTGTTGTGTCTGAAGATCAAATACGACGACGTATGAAGATTCTTGAGCCACATACTCAATGGATTCGTACATTTTCCTGCACCGAGGGTAACGAACTGATTCCAAAAGTTGCAAAAGAATTAGGTTTAAAAACACTGGTCGGTGCATGGCTGGGAAGCGATGAGGAAAAAAACCAGGAAGAGATAGACAACTTAATTGAGTTGTCGCAAAAAGGCCTCGTTGATGTCGCAGCCGTGGGTAATGAAGTGCTATATCGAGACGACTTGAGTGAGGAAGAGCTTCTCAACAAGATCAGGTATGTAAAAGAGCATATTAATGATATACCTGTTGGCTACGTTGACGCTTATTACGAATTTGTTCAGCGTCCCGCCATTTCCGACCTCTGCGATGTGATATTATGCAACTGCTATCCATATTGGGAAGGTACATCCCTCGCAGACTCTTTCTATCATATGCAGCATATGTTTAACCAGGCGAAAGCTGCAGGAAACGGAAAACGAGTGATCATTACTGAAACCGGATGGCCAAGTAAAGGTGAAGGTTTAGGCGGTGCCAAACCATCACCCGAGAATGCGATGAAGTACTTTATCAATGCTAACCTGTGGTCGAAAGACGACGATATTGAAATGTTTTACTTTTCATCGTTCGACGAGTCATGGAAAGTTGACAGCGAAGGTGACGTCGGCGCCTATTGGGGTGTTTGGGATAGTGCCGGAAAACTTAAATATTCATAATGAACACCTTTTCAGAAATAGGAATTAAACCCGGACGAGGCATCTGCTACTCCGGATTCCGTGACGGGCAGAAGCCCGGTGGCGAAATACCGTCATACGATCAGGTGAAGGAAGATCTGTTACTACTTCAAGGTCACTGGGATTATTTGCGCATGTACGATTGCGGTCCACATACACTAACGGTATTGGATGTAATCGAAAAAGAGAATTTGAATTTCAAGATTATGCTGGGCGCATACATCAATGCAGAGATGAATAATTTTAACTGTCCCTGGGATGGTGGTGTGTATTCAGAGCAGCAACTTAAAAATAACAGAGCTCAGAATAAAAAAAAGATCACCAGCCTGATAGATCTGGCAAATAAATACTCTGAAATCGTTTTTTCACTGTCGGTAGGAAATGAAGCCTGTGTAGGGTGGACAGACCATTACGTGCATGAGGACAACGTTCTTAAATATGTAAAGCAGGTTCAGGCGAATGCAAGTCAACCGGTAACGTTTTGCGAAAACTACGTTCCCTGGCTGTATAAGCTGGGAGACCTGGCTGCAGGTGTCGATTTTATTTCGATTCACACCTATCCCGTGTGGGAGTACAAGCATATAAATGAGGCGATCGATTATACAAAACATAATTATTATTCAGTTGCCGAAAAATATCCTGATAAGGCAGTAGTAATCACTGAAGCGGGATGGGCTACCCGATCCAACGGACGCGGTATTGACCCGTCGAACGTGAATGAGAAGCATCAAAAAATCTACTTCGAAAAACTGATGAAGTGGACAGCAAAAGAGAACATACTTACAATGTTTTTTGAAGCATTTGATGAAAACTGGAAAGGTTCTCCGCACCCGGGTGAGCCTGAAAAGCACTGGGGACTCTTTAAAATTGACAGACAACCAAAGCTGGCCGTTAAGCATTTGATTTAAAAACATTTTTCTACTACCAAACAGAAACATTCACAAGTAGTTATAACCATAACAACACAAACAGAAAACCAAACATCGAATAAATCGCGACAAATCTTAACCCTTCTAAACTTTAGAACTATGAAAAAAGCAATACTAACATTTTTACTAATAGCAATCGCTTCGGTAGGCTTTGCACAAGCACCCACAAATAGTCCGGCTGATCCTCCCGCAAGAGATGCCGCAGACGTAATCTCAATATTCAGTGATGCATATACTGATGTTGCTGGAACTAATTTTAACCCAGACTGGGGTCAGTCAGGTTTTGGTACAGCAAATACCAGTTTCGATCCTGGTACTGGCAACTTAGTTTTGGCTTACCCAAACTTTAATTACCAAGGTAACGAATTCGGAAGCACCCAAGATATTTCATCTATGGAGTTTTTACATGTCGATATTTGGGTTGATGGTACATTTGATCCAAACATTTATGTTATAAGTTCAGGAGGAGAAATAGCTCACCCAATAACAAATACCGGAGCAGCTACCTGGATAAGCGTAGACATTCCTGTTTCCGGAATTACGGGTGATCCTACATCAGCTATACAATTCAAATTTGATGGCGGAAATGGAAGCACAGACGGTATCTATGTAGATAATTTATATTTCTGGAAAACATCGGTAGCAGCGGAAGATGATGCTACATTGAATGATCTAAAAGTGGATGGAGCAACAATAGATGGGTTTTCTTCTGGAGTTGTAAATTACACGTATGACTTAGCTGGAGGGACTACAACAGTGCCTCAAATCACGGCCGCTACCGCCAGCAATGCAAATGCAAGTGTAACTATCACCCAGGCAACTGATATTCCTGGATCTGCGATCGTTAATGTCATATCTGAAAGTCAACAGTTTGAAAAAGCATATACAGTTAATTATGCTATTACTGGCCCTGCAGCAGCAGCTCCAACTCCCCCAGCAAGAAATGCGGAGGATGTAATTTCCATTTTCAGTGATGAGTATACGGATATAGCTGTAGATGCTTTCTCTGCAACGTGGGATGACTCAAGCATTGAAGAACTTACCATTGCAGGTAATCCGACCAAGAAGATAACCTTTGGCAACTTCCTTGGAGTTGATTTTTCTAGTAATACGCAAGATGCGTCACAAATGACCAATTTCCATATTGACTTTTGGACTGCTAATGTACCTGCTGGAGGAGTTTTCAACTCTAAATTTGTAGATTTCAATGGAACAGGAGCCGAAGTTTCCGCAATTGAATTCAATGTAAACGCAGGAACAGTTCCAGCGCTGGTAGGAGGTACATGGGTGTCAGCTGACTTTGTTATCCCAAGTGGAGCAGCTCGTGGTGACATTGCTCAATATGTTATAACGGTTTCCGGTACACTGGGTATAGTTTATGTAGATAATATCTACTTATATAAGGAAACAGCCACAAGCATAGATGGAACTGATGAATCACCGAATAGATTTGCACTGGATCAGAACTATCCGAACCCATTCAACCCAACGACGAACATTTCGTATACCCTCCCCGAAAGCGGTGCGGTAACACTCGAAGTGTTTAACGTAACGGGACAGCGGGTGGCAACACTTGTTAATGGCGTAAAATCAGCGGGATCACACATTGCAACATTTGATGCATCAAATCTGTCATCAGGTGTGTACATGTACAGACTTTCGTCTGGTAACTCCATCCAGATAAGAAAAATGCTGCTTATTAAGTAATCTTAGCTTATTGAGACACATTGCTTAATTAATGATTAAAAACCGGCCTGTAATAGGCCGGTTTTTTTTTGCTTAAAATTTCAGGTCGCCAGCTGCGTTTGTGCAAACAGTTGAGCTAAGATACACAGCTGTATTAGTCCGGATTATACACTGAGTAATTCTAATTGGAGTCAGGAATTTTACGACTCAAACCATCATTGGGTAAAAAACTGCACTGCCAGCTTTTGGAAAGGTGATCGCTTTTTGTTAGGATAGGTGAACACTTAAAAATATGTTTATTTACTTGAACGTACTGATCTCATACTTGCTGCTTTTATCTGGAGTTTTTGCAGCGTCTCCCATTCAGGATATCACTGAGAAAGGTGTGCCAATGCTTCGAAATTTTGCGCCTACTGAGTACAATCACCAGGGGAAAATATGGGACATTGATGCTGCCCCCAATGGCATTGTTTATATGGCTGCTGACAAAGGGCTTTTGGAATATGACGGAGAGCGATGGATAAGCTTTAACGGAAGTGACGGCATAACCCGATCAGTATATGTTGTCGCCGATTCAATAATTTATACAGGATCTGACCTTGATTTCGGGATTTGGAAACGAAATGCCTTCCAAAAGTTTGAGTACACGTCACTCTATCCATTTAAGGAAGATCTAAACCAAATAAATGAGGAGTTCTGGGGAGTTCATGCATTTAATGACAATATCTTTTTTGTATCGTCCAACAATATTTACGTTTACAGAGACCAGAATCTGACGAAAATACCTGCTCCAAATGAAATCGATAACAGTTTTATAGTAGACGACAATTTTTATTTTGTTGATGAAGAAGAAGGTTTATTCCAGCTCCAAAACCTGTCTCCGGTACAGCTCTCACCCCTGAGTGATGATTCTACTTATGAAATAATAGGTATGTATGAAGAGAATGACGGATTGTTTCTAATCACGCAAAATGCGGGTCTTTTTAAGCTTAGTTCCGGTGAGCTTATGCCTGTGAATTCTCAGCTGTCAGAGCGTCTTAAAACTGCTAATGTGTTTAGTTTCGAAAGAATAGATGGATCCTACCTCGCATTTGGGACGGTCTTAAAAGGCGTTTATATCAGCGACACGAATGGTAATGTAATTCACCACGTAACCA
>Ga0306867_1000853_pt1 | contig 15822 bp, 31 predicted proteins | sample AntRauTorckE6831_FD_190432 | JGI IMG/M metagenome (GOLD analysis project Ga0306867, IMG submission 190432) | Saline lake microbial communities from Rauer Islands, Antarctica - Metagenome Torckler E6 #831 (v2) (version 2) | ecosystem: Environmental > Aquatic > Non-marine Saline and Alkaline >... | reverse complement strand
GAGCCTCCTGTCAAGGTATATCACTTGACACACTTTACTATGCTAAAGTGATACAGTGATAGAGTGGTAGAGTGCTAAAGTGATTGGTGTAAATAAAAAAATCAATGCTACTAACTAGAGATAGTTTGTTATAGATTTTCACTATAACACTTATAATCTAGCGTTCACATTGATTTTATTACTTAATCAGTATGTCTACCTTCAAATTAATTAAACGCTCTTATAAGCCGTTTAAAACGGTAAATCATCACTATTGTTTTTAGGGTCATACAACGGCTCGATACTTTCGACAGCATGAACCCAAGTTCGTGGGTACTTACGATTTCTATCGACCGAAAGGTTTTTAACTTTAACTTTAATGATACAATCTTCGGTCGGCAAGTCCTTTACTTCTTTTCTAAAGCGTAAGTCCATGTAACGACCTTCATTTGTTAAAACCTTGTACGAGTTAAATTTTTTCTTTTTTCCGTTATCCTCGTATTCGACTTCCTCAACTTTCAATTCTAACTCTTTTACTACCTCTAATTGTTCCTTTTTTGTTAATTCGTTTTTTTCGTTTCCCATTTTTTGTTTCCTCCTTTTAAATTTTCTAAATAAATCTTCTCATTTATATTCATTTTAAAGCCCCTTTTTGAAACGACTAAGCATTGTTTCAATTTGTGATTTCAATTCATAGTTTTCATTAGTTAATTTAACGTTTTCCTCATTGTATAAATAACCCATTATTTTAAAAGCAACAAACAATGAAGTAAAAAAGCCAATTAAAGCAAAATAAATTAAAATAATTAATAAAAATAAATTAATAGAAATTAAACTCATTGTAATTCAACTACTTCATTAGTTTTTTTAATGTTATTACTTGAATAATTTTTCATTTTTACATCCTTCCATTTCGAGATAATGTTTCATATTATCAAAATCTTCAACTGTCATTTTATATTAAGTAACAAATTGATTTTATTACTTAATCAGTATGTCTACCTTCAAATTAATTAAACGCTCTTATAAGCCGTTTAAAACGGTAAATCATCACTATTGTTTTTAGGGTCATACAACGGCTCGATACTTTCGACAGCATGAACCCAAGTTCGTGGGTACTTACGATTTCTATCGACCGAAAGGTTTTTAACTTTAACTTTAATGATACAATCTTCGGTCGGCAAGTCCTTTACTTCTTTTCTAAAGCGTAAGTCCATGTAACGACCTTCATTTGTTAAAACCTTGTACGAGTTAAATTTTTTCTTTTTTCCGTTATCCTCGTATTCGACTTCCTCAACTTTCAATTCTAACTCTTTTACTACCTCTAATTGTTCCTCTTTTGTTAATTCGTTTTTTTCGTTTCCCATTTTTTGTTTCCTCCTTTTAAATTTTATTTTTTTGTTACTGGGTAACTTTTATTAAATACAATATTGTAATTAATAGGCTTGTTAATATAAAGCATTTTAATACGATAAGTAATATAATGTTTTTCGGCGTATTCCCACGCGAGTTTATATTCATTAAATAATATATCATAATCTTCGCTAGGACTTTCAATTTTAAATACCACCTTATCTTCGGGGTTCATAATTATACCGTAAAAACTACTTAATAGATATTTCATTTTAATACCTCCTAAAATTAATATGGTTTGTAAGAGCCTACCGGTCTACCTCTGGGCTTACGTTCCCTTTTATATTTTTTGACGCTTTTTAAGGTCGGCTTACCGTCTATCAATTCAATTCTTTTTTCCTTGATAAGTTGGTAAACCCTAGAGCCACTAACATTTAAAATCTTAGTCGCCCCTTTAACGCTAATTGTATCTTCCAATATTCAACACCTCCCCTCATTATCAACTAATTTTTCGACTTTTGAGTTTATAATAAAAGGGGCTTGTAATTGTTTACCATTTTTATATAGTTGCATTTATTGAAAACACCCCCCGTTAGTTACGACGCTTATAATATTATTTAAGTCATTGTATAAGGCCTCTAAACTGTCAGCCATACCACGCCAGTAATTTTTACTAACCACGTCAAGCGATTTATAACTATTGCTTCTATACATTATATATTGTTCTTTTAAATGTTTTAAATATTGTTTTACTTTAATATTTTTTAAGGGTAATTTTAAAGTCCTATCTAATTTATTAATAAAATCATCATACCACATTTTAATTATTTCCTTTTATCATTATTTTATAACCTCTATTTCATAACCTAATTCCTTATTAATTTGTTCCACAGTCATTTTTTTAATTGGCTTGCGTTCCCAAAGTAATGGTCTATCGGTAGTGCCAAAATATAAATGAGCGTATGAAGTCAAGCCATATACTTTAATAATATTTTTTGGGTTAAACCCTAAATTTGTATTTTTTAAATCGGTCGTCAAGTGTTCTAAAACTGTGAAGGAGTTACGAGTAGTTAGGACCATATTTACATGAATTTGAGTTCCCAATAAACCCTCTTTACTATTAATTAATAACCATAATATTTTACCTTCATCTTCCAAAATATAACCGGCTTTTAAATCTTTACGTTTCATACGTCCCACCTCTTAAATTTACTAATTCTAAATTATAATCACTCAAGTTTATTGGGGGTCTACCTAACATTTCTTTTAAGGTAATACCATTAATATAAACTTCGCTTGGTTCTCTCATTTTATTCATTTTTTCTTACCTCCTTTAGTAAAGATATTAGCGACACCTTTTAAGTATGCTCCAATATTTTGCTTATTATTTTTAATATTAGAACCTTTAATTTTACTTCTTAATTCTCCTATAAATTGAGATTTAGTAATGATACCCAATCTTGTAAAATAATAATATTTAAATTTTCCTTTGCTGGGTCGTCTATAAATTTTGATATCTTCTATTGTCTCTACATGACTTTTCATTATTTTTCCTCCTTTACGAGTTCGAGTTCGGTTTCACGAAAGAAGAGGTGTGATGTTTCATTAGGAAATTTAAATTTGACACGGTACGCACCGTGTCTTTCCCTATTCATAACTTTGCCAACCGTTCTACCTTTGATAAGTTTTAATTCAAAAATGAAATTATTTATTGACTTTACTACTCTTACATTATCGCCTACTTTAAAATTATTCATTTTAAATTTTCCCCCTTATTATGTTTAATTATTAATTGGTCTTGTTTATTAAAAATCAATGATACTTTAACACTCGTTTGAATATAATGTTTGCGATTTTTTAATTGAAATTCCTCATCGCCTATTAAATAATGATATTTTAATACAACGTCACATTCTTTTATTAAAATCATCAAATATGAAATTCCAACGCCATTATTTTTATGATATTCACTAATAACGTTATCACAGTGATAATTAAGACCTAAAAAGGCGTTTAAAGCCTTTTTAGGTAATTTATTGGCCCAAGCCGTATTGTCATCTATAAACCCTTTAAAAGCATTTTTAATCTCTCTTGTTAATTGAATAAATCTTTCATCTACTTTCATTTTCGACCTCCTCAAGTCATTTTATTATATTTTTTAAATTCTCGATAAATAGTTTAATATTTTCTCTAGTAGTAATTAATTCGCTTTCAGTAACTTTATGTATTTTATAAGAGGTTTTTCTATAATGCTTTAATTCATAATTAATGATTTCTAATTCTTTTTCATAATGACAAATCAAATTTTTTAATACTGTTTGATTATAAAGTGTCGATTGATTTAATTTGAAATGTAATTTAATATAATTTTCCTTCCAATATCGCAAATCGCTATCATCATCTTTAATTATATAATATTTAGTGCCGTCTTTAATTTGGTAAACGTCAATTATTTTATAATTTTTACCGTTCGTTAAAGCAACACTCGGTATAACGCATGTTACCATATCATTCTTTTTCATTTTATTAATTCCTCCTTTTAAACCTCTACAATATTTAAATCTTTTTTCATAGTATGACGCTTTACAACCCTCGTCAAAACGTTTACATCTAAAGTGAATAGTAATACACGGCCCCAAGCCGTAACAAAGCCTACACCTTCAACTTTAACTCTTACATGTACTTCTTGATGATTTGATAAAAATTCATTTAATTTCATAATTTGACCTCCTCAAGTCATTTTATTATTGAGCGTTTATACACTCTATTAAGAGTACCAATTAAATGGTACCCTTTAACAATGTATAAAATTTAAAGATTTTTTATTTTAGATTTTTTTAAAGCATTTTCAATATGTTTTATATCATTATACATGAATGTTAAATCACTTTCTAAACTTAAAATTTCATTTTCACAAATTATTATTTTAGTTTCGTATTTTCTAGAAAGAGTTTCAGGCGAATAAGTAAATATAATAAAAGTGTATAAAGTCTCGTTTATCATTCTATCTTTTATTACCAATTCTTCACTATCTATTATAGTCATCAAATTTCTTAATTCTTTTTCTAAAACCTTATTATCAAATAATTTTTTCATTTTCTTTGACCTCCTCAAGTCATTTTATTATTGAGCGTTTATACACTCTATTAAGAGTACCAATTAAATGGTACCCTTTAACAATGTATAAATTATTTTGATAGAAATATAACTCTTATATAAAACGGACTATATAAGTACCCCTTAATTTTATTAATCATAATTAAGTATGATAACATTTGATAACGGTGTTAGTCTTTTCCACCATATTCAATTTTTTAAGACCTACAATTTCGCATGAGTTATGAAGACATGTTCCCTTGACAATTAATATTATACTAAATCGTAAAAGTAATGTCAAGTTTTATTTAAGTTTTTTTCAATCTTTTTTATAGATTTATCTCTATTTTTACGAGCCTCCTCCGGTGTAAGCCCTAATTCTAGCAACTTTTTATACTTTTCTTTACGCCTTAAATTTATTTTCTTTTTATGACTTTGAGCGTAATTTTTACTAGTTTTGACACTTACGTAAGCGTCTTTTTGCTTTTGCGTAAGAACTTCTAACTTCATCATTTTTTCTCGTAATTTATTAAGTGTGTGGTCTTTATAGGTTAATAATAATGGTTTTGTAATGATGAGACCATTTTTTAAATCTTCAATTTTGTAAGAGGGTATTACTCTTTTTGTATGACCTACAATAATTTCAACGTCTCTAACTTCCTCTTTGACTAGTCCTAAATCTAAATGCGTATATTTATCTTGATGAGCGACTAAACCCACACTTACTAATATTCTTACAACTACTTTAGCATTGCTACTTAAATTACCATTCCAAAAGTCTAAAGCGCTCTTTGATATAATCATATTATTTTTACATAAAATTTTACGTTGTTTAAGAAGTTTCTCTATTTCTAATATTTTCATATCGAAAATCTTAGCCAAATTATTTACACTAATTAAATTATTTTTTTCTAATTCTTGTTTTACATAAATATTAGTTTTTAAGACTTTATCAGTTAAGGCGCTCCAATTAAAATTTTCTAAAACGGTTCCGTCTTTATTATGTAAATCTACAATATTTAAACCTCTCTTCTTACCTTGATATTTTATTTTGGTACCAGTCGTGTAATATTCATAACGTCCGGCACCTAAACACACCATGTCATTTACTTGCTCCGGCTTTTCAAAATACCCTAAAGTCTTTTTTTCTCTCCATAAATTTTTAGGTAACATATCAGCGTCACCTTTCCAAAATATACTATCAGTCATGATGACTATTGGTTGTCCTCCATTTGCTTTAATTGCATTAGAACCTTTAGAAATAAGAATTCTAACTTGACTAGTAATGATACTGGCGTATAGTGGGTTATTGAATTCTCCCACACGATAACCTCCACGTACGACTTCTTCGTCCTTATCAAGTTTGTAAGTACGTATAGCCTCATATAAAATACCGTATATACTATTGGCGCATGTTTTGGCCGTATATTGTGCGCTATCGCCCTTCGCCAATAATTCGGTTCTAGACTTCAAGAATGACCTTACGGCTCTCGCTAGTGGACTTAATACGCCTTTAGTCTCAATATTGTACCATTCTTCATTTTCAAATTTAGCGTCTAAAGTTAATAAATAATCACGTTCTTTTTTTGTGTAAGACGCTCTAAAATCTCCACAAGCCCTTATATTCGTGTCCTTTAAAAATGGGTGTTTTATTGTGATAGGGTGGTAATCAACATTAGAAGGTATGGTTACGTCGCCCCTAATGAAACAATACGAGTTTTTTATGCTTGGTGGGGTTCCTTTACCATGTGTAATTTTAGAACCTCTTAAATCGTATAAGTCTACGGCTATTGAAGGGTAAGCACTTGCAATATCAGCCATGTAAGCCTTTTTCACGCTACCATAAGCCACACTTTCAATATAACCACCACTATAAGCCTCATTAAATATAGCCATAATATTTTTATATGTTTTTTGACCGTATTTTGCAACCCATTCATCTTTATAATTGTAAAGTGGTATCGAATTCAAATCTTTAATGGTTTTATCTTTATCACCGTCGTTATAATTCATAATATCGGCTACAATACCAGCCCTAGCCAACGAGCCGGCGCTAATTAATGAAGTAGGGTAATACCTAAAAATTTTATAGAAGTTATTAATCGCTTTAACGGCTAAATCTTTAACGGCTCTAGCGTCAAAATAATTCGATTTTAAAACTATGTTCTCTCGATAATTTTTATCGGTTTTAAATCTCTTCCAATTAACTATATGAGCGCTATTATCGACTTTAGAATAGTAAGACAAATCTTTAGCCTCTTTTGATAAAGACCCTAAATACAAATTAGCAATATCATAAGCCCACACACGATTTATTCTTTGAGGGTTAAATTCATTATAAAAGTAAAATTGAATACTAGACCTTATAACATTTGTAATACCAAAATAAAACGGTCCTATTTTTACTTCGACGACTGGTGGTGTAGTCCATTCTTCGTTTTCCTTATCAAATTCTCCTGAAACCTTACCAAATCTTTTTAAAGATTTTTTTATGTATTGCTCATCTTTATTAAGTTTGTAGTGATAATTAAGTAATTGTTTATATATAACGAAATGGTCTAATTTATTCCACCATACTAATTTTGTCTTTTGATAATATGCGTCTCGTACTTTATTAAAGATGATACCTAAAAAATTATTTTGATAATAAGAATATTCATTATCCATATCACAAAAACCTAACAATTTTAATTGACTCGTCTTATGATTTGTTTCTAAATCAATACCTATAAAGTCCATAGACCTATTTGTAATTTTATTGACGTTAATATTTGCGTAATATTCACTTAAAGAAGGGTGTTTTACATTAGAGCCTTCAAGCGTTAAAAATTCATCTCCAATATATAATTCATTCTTTTTTCTCGCCATAATTAAAACCTCATTTTTGTAATTGGTACCCTCATTTTTTTATCATTGAAAACCACGTGTAAATTATAACCTAATTTATGTCCTTCTTCAATTATTTTAAGTTCTCTAGGTGTTAACGCGAAAGACGGTATATAACCGTCTTTTTTTAAATTTTTTAATGCGTCGCCTTTTATTTCTTCAAATTTAGCCTTTATCAATTCTTTATCGTAATTCATAATTATCTCCTTTTTATCTAGTATTGTAAACATATTCTCTTATCTCTCGGTCGTCCGGTTCGATAATTTTACGTGCCTCGTTAGGTTCTTTATCCTCCACGTAAATAAAATTTAATACCCCAAACCCATACCGACTATTACGTCTATGAATATTAGTTTCCTTTTTACCGGTTTTATTATTGACAACTTTATTGTATTTATCATTAATAGCATAACCTAGTTCCCTCATGGGCTTAGGCATATAACCCCGTTTACCTTTGGTGTATTTAGTCTTCCTAGACCATTCCTTCCAAACTTCATGGCGATTATCTCTATCGTTAGGCCAAAAAACCTTATAAGAATTGTCATTAAATTTTATTGTTTTTGTATTATCGTTAATTGATTTATAAGATTTACGCTTATAATCACGTATAGCCTTTGACGTAAAACCTCTATCATTCATAACTTGTACTTTACGTAATTGCATTTTTTTATGATAGATAGTGTTTTGATTATAATCTTTAATATCATAACCCTTTTTTATACGCTTATCACTTGGCTTACGAATACCAAGTTCCATACTTAATCGTTCCCACCCCCATTGACTTGCTTTTTTTGCTAATGAGGTGTCTTGATACTTATTTTTTACTAGAGCGTATTTAACTTTTAATAGTTCAGTTCTATTCATAATATCAGCGCTCTTTTAAATACAAAGTTAAAATATCATACCACGTTTTTAAGTCCTCTTTTTCGGTTTCTTTTAATACTTTATTAGTCTTAGTCATAATTAAATCTAACACCTTCAAAGGCGCTTTATTCGTTACTTGATTTTTCATTACGTATAACCTCCCTCGTATCATAATAAGGGTAGACTTTACGTAAATCATGTGTCCTTATGTTTAGTAAGTTTTCAAACCCTCCAGTAATATCAAAAGTCTTAGCCGTTACATAACCCTTTTTCTTACTTTCAACTTCAATATAATAATTAATTAATAAACGAATTCGTTTTGAAATCATGTTAAAACGTTGTGTTGTTACAATTAGAATAATATCACGTTTACGAATTTGAGTGATAAAAGTCGTCATTTTTTGTACTTCTTTATTCATAAAATTATAACTATCAGCGCCAATTTGCATTTCGTCTAATACCAGTACACCATTCTTTAACCAAGAAGGCATTTTTGATACTTCTTCAAAAGTTACTTGTTTATATTTCACTTTGTTAAATTGATAATTTGCGAATATATTTAAATCTTCTTTATGTTTATATGATAGAGCCATGAAAGTTGCTAGTAATGTCTTACCACTACCAAAATCGCCGGTAATAGCAATGATAGGGTAATTTTGTAAGTAACGTTCCTCTTTATTTTCTACCTCATTATTGACCCCATAATCTTGCACTAAGGCCACCTCCAAAACCGTCCAACTCGTCCGGCTTATTAATTGAATTTTTGGCCATATCTACAAACTCGCCACGTGATTTTCTATCTTTAGACAATGATAATCGCATAATATTGTTGCATAATTGACCCATTATTTTACTATTGAAATGGTCGGCAAATAATATACCTTTTGAAAGGGCTGAAATTTGATTATCATTTAAATCGGTACGAACTTCGATATTGTCAGTATTAAAAATTTCTCGCGTTAATTTATCTAACATTTCCTCACGTTTTGAAGGTTTATTTTCTTGCTCTTTTTCAACTTCATTTTCAAAGAAATCATTAGTAAAGTCTAATTCTTGAACGCCTTTTTTACTCATATTTTACACCTCCACGCCAATAGTTTTTAATGCGTCTACGATTAAATTAATTTTTTCAATTAAACCTTCCAACATACCATAACCTAAATAGGCTACAATTCCCAACGCTCCTATAATACCAAATAATAAAATCATGACTAAAGTATTATTATCGGTCTTATTCTTTTTAGAGGCCTTGTAAATCTCATCAACTAACCTATTTTCTATGGCCGTACGATATTGACTAGGACTAACGTCACTTCTTTGACCTGTAATTAAGTTAATAGGCTGTGTATTTTTTTCGTGAAAAATATATGTGGGTATGTTATTAATTAATAATAAGTCCTCTTCATTAATATTAAATGTGTGGGTTCCTACTGTAATCGTCTCGCCTTTAGGCTTCACTTTAAAGTGTGTCATTCTTCTATCACTTTTAACAACGAATACCCTTACTTTATCTCTATCAAGTCTTTTCTTGATAAACAATATTCCTCCAGTAATAATAATTAATAATAAAAATATTCCTAAATATAAATATATCATTTTGTTACCCCCTCTTGATTATCTATTTTTATTTGACTCTCGATATCTTCTTTAATTTGTGTTAAAGATTTTTCTAAAAATGCGCTACAAAAATGTATAATATCTAACCCATTTTTTTTACCTACAACGTCAAAACCACGTTCTCTAAAATACCACCCTAAACTTTTATCATAAGTTAATCTTTTTACTGGGTGTATAATATAATATTTATAAATTTTAGACGACTTATAATACTCTTCTTTAGGTAATTCATCATTATATTGATGTAAAGTATTTAAAGCCTCTAAATAATCTTTTATAATAGTGTCTTTATGATATCTATTACAAAATTCTATGGCTTGATTAAAAGTTAAATTATCGTTCATTTTGTTACCTCCTTATTGTAATTATGTTTAAATTCTTTGATAAGTTCTTTAATACTTGTAAATGTATCAACTAATACAATTACAGGCATAAAAATGGCGCCTAAAACCGATAAAATAATAAAAATATTTATCTTAGTTTTCTTTGATTTATAAATTAATTCTTTAAATTTGTAATTTTCTACAAAATCGCTCCATTTTCCTAGAGCAAATATAAGCCCAAACATAATGGCTAAAATGCTATAAAAAATAATTAAATGTTCTATTGGTATAACTACATTAATATTCATATTTAAACCCCTTCTCTATCAATAGTTTTGAATACATAAATAACTTGAAAAAATGCTAATGCTACCATTGTAAATAGTAACAAGGGTTCGCTAGACCATTCTATGGCCAAATAAAACCATACCGGTAAAGAGGCTATATTTAAAAGTCCTATTTTTGTAAATATCCCCGAAAACATAAGCGCCAAACCTAATAAAAGTACAACCAAATAAAACGTACTATCAGTTACCATAATTTTCTTCCTCCTTCATTTTGCTTTCTCCTTTTGTCCTCATTATAAAATGCTAACATAATAACAATTAAACTGAAATTAACACCTACAAAAATACCTATTAAAAACATTAATAAACTATTCATTTTGTGCCTCCTTTTTATTTACGTAATATATTGTTAATTCACATATTTTAATGCCTAAATAGATACCACTTAAAAACATAATTATATAAAGATATATGCTATTCATTTTGCGCCTCCTATGTAAACGGTATAACGTCTTTTAAAACGTTAATTATGATGACAATTAATACGATTAGTGGTGGGTAAATTACTAATAAATTAATAACCGACGGTAGACCACTTAATCTAAATGATAATAAAGACCAAAATGTACCAAATAAGGACCATATACCACCGTCGGTAACTATATTGACTTGTTCGGCGTCGATATACACGGCGTTGGCCGTAATTGTTATAACAATAAAATAAATAAAAATAGTAGCTACTACAAAACCGGTATTATTCAATTTCGGTACCTCCTTTAATCAAATATATTGCTATCATAATAAGTCCACCTGTAATAATTATAAGCGCATACAATGGTAACAAGCCAAATACGTTAAACATGACTGTTAAGGCGCCTATAACCACTATATTGATAAAATAATTCGCATTTAATGAGGCTAAACCTATTAAGGCTAATATTAAAAAGATAATATAAATTATGATATAACCAAATGTATTATTAAGCCCCATTTTTGATAAGGTATTTTGTAACCACATAGGTGCGTTAGTATCACCGGGCATAGTTATAATAGTACCCTCTTCGGTCTCAAAACGACTGTGTAAATTTAATACGTTATCGTCTCCCAAATCTAAATCATTTAAATTAATATCGTCTAAATCTAAAATGCGTCCACTTGGCGTCGCCCAACCTACAAAAATATTAGTTCCTATATCACTTAAAGTAATTAATTCGATATCTTCTATTTCATCTAAATAAAAATTTTCTTGTTTAATGCGCTCAAAACCTTTGAAATAATTAATGGTAATTGTAGGAGCCACTAATTCAACTGTCAAATTTTCTAACGCCTCTTGAAAACGCCACTCTCGCGAACTAAACCATGACGCTTGTAAATCAGTAAATAACACTATTGATATGGCTGTAACTTCTTCAAAATTAAAATCGCTCATACCTATAAAATCTAAAAATTGGTCGTTATTTACCTTTATTGAAACCGTTACAGGTTCGTTGTTTTCGCTCTCATTAATATGGTCTAGTGATAGGCCATAATAGCCAAAATATGACGATAATAAAAAACTTACATTAGGTTTGCCACTTCTAACTAATATAACTCTACTATCGTCGGTACCGTCGTCAAATACACTATCTATGTTTGAAAATTGATATTCTATACCGGTCTCACCTCCAAATTGAAAATTTATTTCATCATAAATTGTAGTCGGTAATACCTCCCCATATGAAAATTGATAATAAGACGTGTAAGTTTCGGTTTTAGTCCAACTATCATTTGCCAATTGTATAGTGGTAGACGCATAAGCATTGGTAGTATTAAATTGTGTTAATGATAATGATAAAATCATTAATAATGCTACTAATATTTTTTTCATTTTTTCCTCCTTCTTCTTAAAAATTTTATATATGATATAGCGAGGCCATTTTCATATAATTTATATTCTTCACTATTAAGCCATATACCACCTTTATATGTCGTTTTATTTATGGTATCTATCAATGAGAATAAATGCCTCGTTAAGCCATTGTCTTTAATATCTTTTAACGCCTGTGTTTTAGTTTTATATTTATAAGTTTTACCACTAGGGTAAGTCGTTAATTCTATCATTAAAAACCTCCTAATATTTCTTAAATAACGTAAAACTAATAATAAATATAATGATAGAACCTAAAATAACTAGCCATGTAGGTACCCACCCAATAGCCACAAAGGCTACTAAAATAATCATATCGACGAGCATGACAATAAGCCATTTTACATTAAAAATGAATAAGGCTATTGACGTTGCGACGATAACGACTAAAATAAAAATAGTCTTGAATAAATTACCGTCAGCAAAACTATCGAAAAATACATTAAGCGTGTTTCCAATATCGGCTTCATTAGTCACGTTATCACCAGTACTTCCAGTATCCCCAGTACCAGTTGTACCAGTTGTGATACTCTCTTGATTATAACTTATTGTGTAAGTGTTAGCGCTAGCCGTAAATGACGTTATTGAAGGTAATACTAATAAATTAAAATATGTATATGTGTGGACTATGTAATTATCGTAATCATTAAAATAATAATCTAAATAATCAAAAGAAATAATATCATTATTAATGTTTTCATGAAATAACATTTCTTGGTATTGGTTCATCATAAACCTAAAATCATTTTGACTAAAATTTAATATACAATCAGTACTATAAACATAATTAGCGACTTTTTGAAATGTTTTATAAGTCGAATAACCCATTGTAAAATTATTCATGTCTATTTCATACCCACTATCATTTAAATAATTATCAACTACACTTTGAGCGTCATAAATTCTCATATCCCCCCCAAATGCGCTATCGCTTATAAAAGTAGTAACGGCCGTATTAGGCGTATCGACATAATTAGAATAATAAGCGTTGTTTTGATTAAAGGTAGTATCTAAAGCGTTCAATTCCGTTTGATTAGAAACTTCTTGATAAAAAGGTCCTAAATATTCATTAAATTCAATACTTAAATTATATTCGCTAAAATCGTCTCCAGTACTAGCCGTAATTTCTAAATATGAAGGTTCATTTATTAATAAACTTTCAAAATTTACCACTCCACTACCATAATTTTCTATGTCGAAAAATTCTTCAATTATACTAGAGCCACTTGTAACAACGTGAATACCACCACCCTCTATACCGTCAAAAATTCCCCAAGTCTTAGAAATAAAATATTTACCACTATTATTAATAGTGTTAGTAATTCTAATCGTGGTATCGCTTGACGCTACACCGTCAATTTCAATATTTTTACTAGTATTATTAAAGGTAATTGTTAAACCATTAATAGTTATTTGAGTACCAAATTCGTTATTAATAACGACCAAATTATCGTTATTATCGTTATTATATGTATTTTGACGTGTAAATAAATCGTCGTAAGTAGAATAGTTAGGCGTTATAACTGGTAATGGTATATTATATACTTTATTATTATATAAATAATCATAAGTATAATTATTACTAATATTAGAATTCTCTTTATCTACATTCGTCATTATTGCAAACCTATACGCTCCAATCGGTAAAGGTATGTTCTCATATGTCGTTTGACCTAAAAACTTGCTAGAGGCTAATTTATAAGGGTCTAAAGATAAATTGTTACTAGCGTCGTATGTTTGGTTATTGGTACCCTCGAATAATTGATAATAACCTAAATAATCGTTGGTCCCATTCCAAAATAAAACATAATGAGCGTTGTATTTTAATGAAATATTAAAATTATCTTTGCTAGTATCAATAATCATTCGGCCACTCGATAACCAATTTTTAGCATAATCGTGTTCGTAACCCATATCACTTATAGTATGATTATCAAAAGTTAGATATGTTCCAGTTAATAAATCAAAATATGAGTTATCATAAAATGTAAAACTTTTCTCTTCTTCAACTACTTCGGTAGCCGGTATTTCAGTTGGTATTTCAGTTGCTTTAATACTCGCAAATAATACCGGTGTTATTGCTAATAAAAGCAACGTTAATATTTTTTTCATTGTTTCCTCCTTTTCTTTTTTAAAATTTTGTATAATGAAGGACCAATATTTTAAAACATTGGTCTATCATTTATTAATTCTTTATTAAAAATCTTTTTCTTTTTTGATTAATAATACGGCTCCAAATACTATACCGGCTACTAATACTAATGGTAAGATTTTAAGTAATCTTGCTGTTGTTCCTGTTATTTTAGCCTCATTTACTATCATTATTTCTATTAATGTATTTTCGGTGTATATCGTTGGTAGAGATACATCAATTTCTATTGAAAAAGTTATACTCTCCACATCAACTCTTCCTAAATCTTCTACTATATCATCATAAGTTTTTATAGGTTGAGAAGGGTCAATAGGGTTACTATTATATTCTAATGCAGGAGTTTTTTCAGCGAAATAATTAATATAGTCTTTAAATTTTATGCTGAATTTTTGATAGAAATTGTCATAAATGTTAGCGTAAAATTGATTATCATTAACCAAAATATTAAAGTCGTTATATGTGATTCCACCGTCATCAAAAATTAAACTATGCCTTTCTAAAAAGGCCTCTTCTTCTCCCCTATAATCTAAAGATAAGGCTGTTAAAGAGGTTCCAGTAGAGTCAGGTTCTATTAAATTGTCTACAATATCTCCACGATAAATTATGACCCCATTATCTTTTAATGCTAAAAATTCAATTAAAGTAAATCGATAAATTGCTCTATAATATTTAGTTCCTCCATCTATATAACTAGAATCAATCGGGGTATAATAAAAAGGCTCTTGCTCCTCAGTTAAATCGTTTATTGCACCAGTTAATAATGGTAACAATGATACACTTATAATAATTGATATGATAGTTGCTAATATTATACTTATTTTTTTATTCAAATTGTTTCCTCCTCTCTCTAAGATTTCTTTGGTTAAAACGATAAGCGTCTAATTAAAGACGCTTTCGTAATTTCTAGTTTTTATTAAATACCTTGATTTTGTTTAGGTATCAATGTTACGGCCAAAATTACAAATACGACTACCATTACCATTGGTAAAATACCAAGTAATGTTCCTACGGTTGTACCTTCATAGACCATGCCTACACCTGTCAAACCGTCGATAGCCTCTTGTAAAACTGGTAACAATGATAATGAAATAACTAAAGTTACCACACCACCTAAAATTTTATAAAGCCAATTTCCCATAAAATTTGTTCCTCCTCTCATTTGTTTATTTTAAATCTACCATTATTATAAGTTATTTTAAATAATTGTCAAATTAATGCTTGAATAATACTTTAAACTATCTCTAGTTAGTAGCATTGATTTTTTTATTTACACCAATCACTTTAGCACTCTACCACTCTATCACTGTATCACTTTAGCATAGTAAAGTGTGTCAAGTGATATACCTTGACAGGAGGCTC
>Ga0306867_1000848_pt1 | contig 15857 bp, 19 predicted proteins | sample AntRauTorckE6831_FD_190432 | JGI IMG/M metagenome (GOLD analysis project Ga0306867, IMG submission 190432) | Saline lake microbial communities from Rauer Islands, Antarctica - Metagenome Torckler E6 #831 (v2) (version 2) | ecosystem: Environmental > Aquatic > Non-marine Saline and Alkaline >... | reverse complement strand
ACCCGATGGTGGAAGCGCAGATGATGGAAACCGTTCTGGCGACCAGTAACAGCCTGATTGTTTTCCGGCGCCGTTATCGCTCTTTCATGCAGTTATCGACGGTGTTGGAACTGTTACTCCTGGATCAGAACTATCCCCGGGCGCTCGCGTATCAACTGCACCAACTGCAAATGCACATCGCTGCACTGCCGCGCGAGCAGGAGGTCATGCGGCCGCAAAGAGATGAAGAGTTGATTGCCGAAGCGATTGATGCATTGCAGGCGATAGATCACGAGCAGTTAACCCGGTTATCGAGTTCCGAGAGTATCAGTCATCTGCTGGAGAAAGTTTTAACAGCCCAGAAAGAGCGCCTCGATCAACTTTCGGATACGCTGGTACAATTGTATTTCAGCCCGGTGCTGCTCCCGCAACAAATGGGGCAGGAAAACCAGGGGAGAAAAGTGTCATGAATTATCGCATCACGCATTCGACCAAGTATGCATATAGTGGAACGGTCGGAATCTGCTGGAACAAGGCGTTATTGCTGCCTCGTGAGACCGCCTGGCAGAAATGTCTGACCAGTGAATTGCATATAAAACCCGCACCGGCCGAAGTGTGCGAGCGCAGTGATTTTTTTGGAAACCGGGTCAGTCATTTCTCGATTCAGGAGCCCTACCAGACATTACAGGTGACCGCGATCAGCGATGTCACGCTCAGCCCCGATCCGGAATTACTTGTCCGGTCCAACCGCTGTACCTGGGAAGATATCAGGGATCGGCTCGCAGGTGAACGGAGTCAAGTAGTGCACGAAGCATTGCTCTGCCTGTACGACTCGAAACAGGTTCAGCGCTCAGAGCAACTGGCCGACTACGCCAGACCTTCATTCCCTTCTAGCCGGCCTCTAGGGGAGGCAGTGAACGAGTTGATGCAAAGAATTTATGCAGACTTTCATTACGATCCCGGGGTAACGACGATTTCAACCCCGATTTCCGAAGTGTTGCAAAATCGTCATGGTGTGTGTCAGGATTTTGCTCATCTCGCCATCGGATGCCTACGTTCAATCGGATTGTCAGCCCGGTACGTCAGTGGTTATATCGAAAACGTGCCGCCTCCCGGTCAGAAACGCCTGGTTGGCGCCGATGCGTCGCATGCCTGGTTCTCGGTTTTTGCCGGGGACACCGGCTGGGTAGACTTCGATCCAACCAATAACAAAATCGCTGCGGAGCAGCATGTGACCGTGGCCTGGGGGCGGGATTTTACTGACGTTTCTCCATTGCGGGGCATTGCACTAGGTGGCGGGAAACACAAGATGGTAGTATCTGTCGATGTCGCCAGGCGTCCCGTCCAGCTGGACGAATCAGGGCGCGGTGAGTAGAAACTTCCAGATGATTTTTCCTGCGATCCAGGCAGGTTTGATGCTTTCGCAGAAAGGAGGTCGGGATGAGGTTTGATGGGTATAACACAGAGGGGTTCTACGATGAAGTGTTCGATGAACAGGGGCGCCCCCGTCCAGGAGCCGATCTACTCATCGAACGGGTTAATGCTTTGCCGAAACAGGAGCTGCAACGGCGCCAGAAGGCAGCGGAACGGGCGCTCCTGAACCTCGGGATTACTTTTAATGTCTATGGGAGTGAAGCACAGACCGAAAAAATCTTTCCGTTTGATATTGTGCCGCGTATCGTCCAGGCCAGGGAATGGGAAATGATCGAGAGCGGATTGATCCAGCGTATCAACGCGCTCAACAGCTTTATTGATGATGTATACAATGATCAGAAAATCCTCAAGGATGGCATTGTCCCACCAGAACTGGTGCTATCGGCTGATGGCTATCGCAAACCGTGCATCGGGCTAAAACCACCCGGCGGCATCTGGTGCCATATTACGGGTACCGACCTGGTCCGCGCTGCCGACGGTAAATTTTACGTGCTTGAAGATAACCTGCGTTGCCCGTCGGGCGTCTCTTACGTGCTGGAAAATCGGTTGATCATGAAGCGGACCTTTCCGATGGTGTTCAATGCCTGCAGTGTCCAGCCGGTTACCGATTACCCCAGTCGCCTGCTGGAAATGCTGCAGGGACTGGCCCCGCCGGAGTTGCGCGCGCCGATGGTTGTTGTCTGGACCCCGGGGATTTACAACTCGGCCTATTTTGAGCACAGTTTTCTAGCCCAGCAGATGGGGGTGCCGTTGGTCGAGGGGGGCGACCTGGTCATACAGCAGGGTGAAGTAATGATGCGAACCACGAAGGGACTTGAACGGGTCGATGTCATCTACCGCCGGATTGATGACGATTTTATGGATCCGAAAGCGTTTCGAGCAGACTCCATGCTCGGGGTACCGGGCCTGATGCAGGCGTTCACCAACGGGCGGGTTGCCCTGGCCAATGCCCCGGGTACCGGAGTCGCTGACGACAAGGCAGTCTATGCCTACGTGCCCGATATTATTCGTTATTACCTTGATGAAGAACCCATTATCGGCAATGTGCCGACCTATGCTTGCTGGCGTGATGATGAGCGCAAGTATGTCCTTGAAAACCTCGACAAACTGGTAGTGAAAGCGGTCAATGAATCGGGCGGGTACGGGATGCTGATCGGACCTCACTCCACAGCTGGAGAGAGGGAAGAATTCTCCCGAAGAATTATAGCAAGCCCAAGAACCTATATTGCCCAACCAACCCTCGCGTTGTCGCGGGTTCCTGTACTTGTAGACGATCACTTTGAGGGACGCCATGTCGACCTGCGCCCCTACATCCTCAAAGGGAAAGAAAACACCTACGTTCTTCCGGGTGGGCTGACCCGCGTTGCTCTGAAAAGGGGATCACTCGTGGTCAATTCATCGCAGGGGGGAGGCAGCAAAGATACCTGGGTGTTGAATGCCAAAGGGGGTAATTCTCCTGAATCTGCACTACAGAAGGAGATATTATAATGCTAAGCCGTGTGGCAAATTCAATGTACTGGATGAACCGTTATATTGAACGGGCCGAGAATGTGGCTCGTTTCATTGATGCCAACTACCATATGGCTCTCGACATTCCGGATGGAGCCAGCGAACAATGGCAGCCGTTAATCAATACTACCGGTGACAATGAACTGTTCGCAGAAAATTACGGAACAGCAACGAGAGAGAACGCCATCGAATTTCTGGTGTTTGATCGTAACAACCCGAATTCTATCCATTCTTGTGTCCGTGCCGCGCGCGAAAATGCCCGATCGGTGCGAGAATATATCAGCTCGGAGATGTGGGAGCAGATCAACACCTTTTATCTGATGATCAATGCGGCGGCTAAAGAGGTGTCAATGGATTTGCCGCACCAGTTTTTTGTCGACACCATGACTGCGAGCCACACCTTTATCGGGATAACTGATTCGACCATGAACCACGGCGAAGGGTGGCACTTCGGACGTATGGGGCGGATGCTTGAGCGCGCCGACAAGACATCCCGGCTGCTCGACGTTAAATACTTCATCCTGCTCCCTTCGGTAGATTATGTTGGCAGCTCCTACGACAATATACTCTGGGGGGCATTGTTGCGCTCGGCCAGCGCTTTCGAAATGTATCGCAAACGGCACGGTCGTATCGATCCGAAAAAGATTGTCGACTTCCTCCTGTTGGATGCAAACTTTCCCCGGGCTGTACATCATTCCATCATTACGGCGATGATTTCGATGAACAACATCACCGGCAGTCCGCGCGGAACTTTTTCCAACAAGGCAGAGCAAAGTCTGGGACGGTTGCTGTCCGAGCTTAATTTTGCTTCGATGGATGAAATTTTTGCCCAGGGGTTACATGAATATCTCGACGAAACTCAAACCCGAATCAACACCGTCGGTGCGGCAGTCTTTGAGGTTTTTTTCCGTCCGCAACTCGAACATGAGAATAACGTCAGCCAAGCCCTGGTGTGACCAGTTCCAACTCTGAATGAGATCAAAGGAAATATCATGATCCGTGTGAAAACAAACTGTAGACTCGATTTTCAGCTGGAGTCTGCCATCCCCCTGGTGTTGATGCTGCGTCCGCGCAGCACCAACCAACAGTGGGTTATCAGTGAAACCTATACATTAACGCCGTTTGTCTCCGGCTCCGAATACCTTGATCTCTATGGCAATCTTAGCCAACGCCTGGTTGCCCCGCCAGGCAACTTTTCTATCAGGACTACGGCAGAGGTGATGACCCCGGAGTGCCTGCAATCGGCCCCCGGCGCTGATTTTATCGAGATTCAGAATTTGCCTGAGACGGTTCTCGCCTACCTGTTACCCAGTCGCTATTGTGAGTCCGATCGGTTTAGCGACCTGGCGCTCCAGATTGTCGGCGCGGCGCAGCCGGGTTATGATCAGGCTGCCCTGATAGAACAGTGGGTACGCAACACCATTCGTTATACGCCCGGATCGACCATTTTCCCGATATCGGCTTCGGAAGTGAACAATCGCGGGGAGGGGGTCTGTCGCGACCTGGCTCATCTCGGGATTGCACTCTGTCGCAGTATCAGTATTCCAGCTCGTCTGGTGGTCGGATTCCTTCATGGCTTGCAACCAATGGATATGCACGCCTGGTTCGAGGTCTATGTCGGTGATCGCTGGCACACGTTTGATCCCACCCAGAATGATCTGTGCGGCGGGCGGGTGTCGATTGCACATGGGCGCGACGCTGCCGATGTGTCGGTATTTCATCAGTTCGGCCCGGGAGAGATCCTGACTAACCTGGCCGTAGATGTTAAGTTACTTTCCTAGGAGGCTTTCGGCGAGCAGGATGCCAAAAATTTTCGCTCACCGCGGTGGTGCAGGTTACTTTGTGGAAAACAGCCTGAGAGCTTTTGAGTTTGCTTTAGAATTGGGCTGTGACGGTGCGGAGTGTGATGTCCATCTGAGTAAAGATGATGAGGTTATTGTGCACCATAATCCCGGACTCAACCATCACTATACCCAAAAACCGGATGGACTCTGGATCGGCAAAGATGATGAGTTGGATTTTGATCAGCTATCTTTGCGAAAAATACAGGAATATACCATCGGCGAACCCAACCCTGAGACCTATGATCCGGGGAAATGGCCCGATTTGCTGCCAGCAGCCAATCAACGGATTCCGACCCTGCGCCAGGTGATTGAAACGATCAAAAGCAGATCCAACAGCTTCCAACTGGTTATTGAAATAAAGAGCAATATCTTTGATCCGGAAGATCATCATTCAAAGCCACTGGTCGACCGGGTATTGAAAATAATCGGAGAAGAAGATTTTATCAGGCAAACCATTCTCTGTAGTTTTGACTGGCGCGCGCTGCTTTATGCGCACAATCAAATTGCAGGTATTCCTTTATGGTTCACTACGCATCCTTTTTCATGGTTACTCGAAGGTGAAGTGTCCGAAACAGATATTCCTCCCAGCGCCGCCTTCCTCTCCAGGTTGCGTAACGCTTTAGTTGGCGGCAAAGCACCCTGGTATGCAGGCTTCCAACCATCATTTCTCCAGGATTTCCCCCAAATGATTAAAAATGCGGGCGGGCAGGCATGGTTCTGTTACCACACCGATGCCACAGATGAAAGCCTGAAGCATGCCCATGAAGTTGGACTGAACCTTGCCGCATGGAGTGTGAATCTGCGCGACAGGAAGGCCCTAAAAAGACTTAATCTGGTAGATGCACTGTGTGTGGACTACGTACCGCAGAATGTTTGACACACCCGTTGGTGGGGTAGAGGTGGAGCTTGATACGCTTTAGGGGCAGCGCTATGTTCATACGGCTCCTTTAGTACATTCAACAATGTATGAAAAGGCTTTAGGTCATCCGCATATGCAGCCTCTAACGCTTCTTCCACTTTATGATTGCGCGGAATAACCGCCGGATTGCGGCTCTGCATGAGGCTAAGAGAGGATTGAAGTGGTTGCGTATTTTGTTGCAGCCGTGCCTCCCAGCGCGCATACCATGCGCTAAAGCTCTGTTGCGCATAGATTTCTCCGTGGGGCTTATGCGCCTGGCTCAGATCACGAAACGTGTTAGTGAAATCTGCGTGATTTGTTTGCATCCAGTCCAACAGATCCGAGATGAGCTTCTCATCACTTTTCAGGGCACCAAACAGCCCCAGCTTCTCTCGCATCATGGAAATCCACTTATCCTGATAGATAGGCGCAAACGAGTTAATGACCTCTTCAGCTATTTCCACCGCCTTATCCATGTCATGATGGATCAGCGGTAGAAGTGCCTCAGCCAGCCTTGCGATATTCCACTGTGCTATTTTGCCCTGGTTGGCATAGGCATAACGCCCCATATGGTCAATGGAGCTGAACACCGTGTCCCGATCATATTCATCCATAAAGGCGCAAGGACCGTAATCAATGGTTTCGCCAGAAAGGGCCATATTATCCGTATTCATCACCCCATGGATAAATCCAGTCCGCATCCAGTGCACAATCAGATCGGCCTGCTTTGCCATCACGGCATTGATCAAAGCAATGGCTTTATTATCACTCTCCATCAAATCCGGGAAATGGCGCTCTATAGTGTAATTCAGTAACGATTGGATAAGATGTAAATCCCCTTTGGCTGCGGCAAACTCAAAGGTCCCCACGCGGATATGCGAACCGGACACACGCGTTAAAATGGCACCGGGTAATGGGGTCTCGCGTAAGACACGTTCACCTGTTTTAACCACAGCTAAGCCTCGGGTTGTGGGTATGCCTAAATGATACATGGCTTCGGATATAATATATTCACGCAGCATCGGACCAAGGGCAGCGCGCCCATCTCCACCGCGCGAGTAAGGGGTTCGTCCTGAGCCCTTAAACTGAATATCAAACCGTTTCTCATCCGGCGTGATGTGCTCCCCCCACACAATAGCGCGCCCATCACCCAGCATGGTAAAATGCCCGAACTGATGCCCGGCATAGGCCTGAGCAAAGGGTTCGGTATCGTCAGGAAGCTTGTTTCCGGCAAATAATGCCGCTTTATCTTCAGAGACGAGACCGGAAAAATCCAGTCCCATAGCATGGGCCAGCTCCTGGTTGAGAACAACCATCTCTGGTGCCTGAACCCGAGCGGGGGCAATGCGCGTATAAAACGCTTCTGGCAATTGGGTATAGCTATTATCGAATTTAAAGCCATAGTTCTTCATCAATACTAATGCATCGCTTGTATGCCATGGTCTTCAACGATTGAAGCGCAACCGCCTTAGGGAGGGTCAACTTTTCCGCGTAAGCTCTTTATTTTACCACGCTGGGTTTTCTTATCCACCCGCCGCCGTTGCGATCCTTTAGTGGGTTTGGTAGCACGCCGACGCTTGACCGGCTTGATGGCCTCTTGAATCAGTTCTTTCAACCGTTGCAAAGCATCTTCTTTATTCTGCTCCTGGGTACGAAAGCGCTGGGCCTTGATCACTATCACCCCCTCCTGGGTAATGCGCTGGTCAGAAAACCTCAGCAGCCGATCCTTGGAGGAAGGAGGCAAAGTGGAGCGCCTGATATCGAAGCGCAAATGCACTGCCGAAGCGACCTTGTTAACGTTCTGCCCCCCTGCACCCTGAGCACGAACGTACTGGAAGTCAAACTCCCAGTCTGCGAGGTGAATATTTGGAGTGATTTCGAGCAAAAGAATCTCTTTTCCCCAGACTAGTTAATCATTATTGGATGGTACCACGACCTCTACCCTGACCATTAAGGGTGCCATCCTTTTATTAATTATATAGATCTGCCCCTCTAAGCCCCTGCTAATAGCGGGCCCTAAGCACTAGAAGGGCAACATAAATGTATATGCTATCCCAAGTCAGGCACATACTGCCCTGAAAGAGTGGCACTTACCATGAGCAGATCATTCAGGCTGCTTACTCTTTAGAGCATTAAGGTCATTGTTGAAGCAGATTTTTAAAAATCCTCCGCATTCAATCTCGAAGCACCTGTTTCATTTTTTCGTACTCCTCCTGGTTGATTTCTCCTTTAGCATAACGTTCTTTGAGAATCTCTTCGTGGCCTTTACCCTTACCTTCATCCGGTCTCCCTTTTGAAAGGTATTTGACCCCATAGAAAATGATAATAAAGATAATGCCCCAAAAAAAGATCATGAAGATCCATCCGAAACCACTACACATTCCATAACCATTATTTCCAAACCAGTTCATCATAAGACAGCCTCCTCTGGCCAATTTTTTAACTAAGTCTTCAATTTCATGCGCTTTTCAAGAAATCCTATTGAATTCTCAAAAATGAAAAATAACCGCATCAGCTATTCCCAATTTATCATGAATACTCTCGGTAGCAACTCTTAGAGAACAGCGATTCTATCTTCCGTGGGGCTTTAGGGGCCGTTTCTTAACTAAAATAGTGCCCATTTCTACCCACGCATATTTTACGTATACACTCCCATAAAGGATATACACCCTATATATAAAGCCAATTTACATGCTGAACCTTCTCAGCAATATGCTGTTTTTCCGGCATGTTAGAGAGGGAAAAAGGTCTTTTGAACGCCCCTCTATTTTCTTCCCCAAACGTATATTCCACATATACATCTGGCCCTATTTTCTCTTCTGCCCTCACTAATATCTGAGTTGCCCCCGGGGTTTTTCTGATATTTATTCATTGTATTATTACATGTAATTACAGCTACTTACACAGATAAAAAGACTTATTATGTTCAACAACAATCCCTTTTTTTCACCTTTGGCACGCAAGTAGCAGTATTAGAAAGACAAGAGCGTAACACATCTTCAAAAGCCTTAAAAAGGCTCGGCACCATAAAACGGGAGGACATCATGAAAAAGATAATCACCACTACTACTGCTATCCTGCTCGCAGCTTCTCCGGTATACGCTGCTTCATCTCAGGCTTCTCACTCCGGGATTCTTACCTGGGCTTTTCTGGGACTCTGCGGCCTCATCGTAGCTAGCCAGCTGGTCCCTTCCATCCTGCTCCTCATCGGCATCGGTAAGGGACTCAAAAGCAACAAGGAAGTTTCCGAGCACTAAGATCTCAATTAACTAAACAAATTGAAGTGATAGATAAAAATCTAATCGAGTTGAAAAGGAGAATCATCATGAAAGCACTGACTAAAACTGTACTCGCCACTTTGATCACTCTAGGCGCAACCCTTCCGGCAGCAGCCGCATCCACCGCCGGACGCACGGATCACAGCGGCATCCTGGTGTGGGCATTCTTGGGCTTCTGCGCCCTGATCGTAGTAGCACAGCTGGTACCTGCAGTAATGATGATGCTCGGCATCGTCAAAGGGGTTGCTTCGGAGAAAGAGCAAGCGGCAGATAAAGCTTAACAGTTGACTGAGACACCTGGTACGGGCAGGCATGATACGCCTGCCCGTCAATACGCAACCATCCAATAGTTTTAAGAATCAATGCATATAACAGGAGAGAATAGACATGTTTAAATCCATCCTCACAACCTTAACTACATTGCTGCTTCTCAACGGTACTGCTTTTGCTGCTACTACCGCAGGGCGTACCGACCACAGTGGCATTCTGGTGTGGACCTTCTTAGGCTTCTGCGCCCTGATTGTTGTGGCACAGCTCCTGCCTGCCCTTATGGTTATCCTGGGTGTGGTAAAGAGCACCAGCACTGCAAGTGAGAAACAGCACGCTACGGTAGATGCGAAGAAGTAATTGGCCTGAAACGTAAACGCTGCGGGAGGACATTATGTTCAACACCATCATAGCCAGCAACAGCACGGATATCGCTACCCTGCAGCGGATTGTGAGTAATGCGAGGATCAACAGCGATATCGTGGACGATACCATCCAGGCGGTGCATGCTCTGCGCGAGCACGATATGCCCATTATGTTATTGAGCCGGGAGTTTGATGGGAGCGATGCGCTGGATCAGATCCATCTGTTCAAGCAGGTGAATAAGCGCGTTAAGATCATCCTCCTGGCGGATACCGATTCAGTCTCCTATCTAAGAAAGGCGAGAAGCGCGGGGATCTTCTACCATGCTTTGGAGCCGAAGACAGAGGAGGATATGCAGGAACTTGCGATGGCGCTTGAATCCGCTTGTGAAGCGTGTGAGAGACAGCAGCTCAGTCTGCTGGGGAAGATTGCGCGCGCGATCCCTACGCCGGGGTAGAAACAACCTTAAATTTGATGTACGCCAGGACAAGAGACTTGCCGACCCATACCAATTTTGTTCTGCGCCTTTTGAAATCCGATTAAATGCAAGTGTACCCCATGCCTGTCCTTACACAGATGTGGGGTGTTTTTTATTCGCGAGTAGACCGAGCACAGAATTAATGTCGGCTGAACGGGGGGCTGCCTCCTACCCGAAAAGCTGTGCCCAGAAGCTGCGAAACTCTTCTTCACCCACCGGCTCACGCTTGGTTGTGATGCGCGCAACCCTGGCCTGAGAGGCCCAGGTTAAATAGACCGGCTTTTCGTGCCGCAACAGATCGATGAATCCCGGCAAGGCAAAACGGCGGTAAGTCAGGACAACCAACCCGCTCGCCGTCTCCTTCGGGCCTGGCAACGGCTCCGGTTCTGCAACGAAAACCACCATCGCCAGGAATTTATCTTCACTGCCGAAAAGAAAAACAATTTCGACATTTTCATTTGGCAGCGAGCGGAATTCATACTGGTAGCGGACGATCTCCGCGTTGATATCACCCATGACAGTTCCCCTTTCCCTGGTGATTGTTTTGTGAAGCGAGGGTTGCGATCAGAGATTCATTCATCGCACGTCCCACGGGGCTGCTTTCCGTTGCCCACTTCAAAAAGTCTCTTTGTGCAGCAACTCGTTGCATCAGTCCTCATCGTGCTGGTTGACCAGTTCTGATCAAGGCAAAGGGTGCGCGCGGCTGCATTCCGAACAACTCATCTGCCGAAATTTCGGTCCACTCGTTTTCGTGAAAGAACGCCGCGCCAGCATTGTCGACTTGACCGAGGTCTGCCCCCACCCAGGCCGCAACGAGGGTATCAGGTAATCGTCCGGCGATATCGATAGAGGAATTGACCGGCAATCCGTAATGCATGGTGACATGCTGCCAGCCACCTCCCTCTTGACGCAGAATATTCAGCAGGTATTGGCCCACAGGTGCCGGATCATGGCATACGTGGGCAAAATAGATGTTTTCGTGATCATGAGTAAAAGCGAGAGAACCGGAGGTAGGCTGACAATGAATGTCGGGATATTCGAGAACCTCACCCTCTTCCCAGGTCAACTGCGAATTGAGAAAAGTCCCCCGCAACAGATACGTGTGATTGCTGAGCGTATTCCATGCCAGCCAGACCTCCCCGTTTAACGAGACGGCCGCCGGGTGACCGACAACCTGAAGATTGCCGAACTCGGCGCCGGGAGTCTCACTCCTCTCCACATAGCGTGGCGGCGATGTTGATGTATCGAGAAGACGTACGACAACACGATTCCCCCCGGTTGGATCGACATCGGGGCTGAGGAAAGCGACCAGCCACTTGCCATCCCCCAGAAAAGTCAGCGCCGGTGCGGAAAGGGCCAGCTCTTGAGGCGTCGCGGCAATAGGCTCATTGCTCCAGTTAGCGGCTCCCAACCCCTGGATCAGACGGATAGTGCCGTTATCGTTCCAGCCGATTATCTGGAGGATACCGCGAGGCTCGCTTGCAGCACCCACCCCACCGCCAGCAGTGATTTCGGCGGGGAACAAACCGCTCTGCCAGGATAAACCATCTGAAGAGTAGCGCACCCCAATTTTCGCATTATAAGCGCCCGCAGAAGCGAGGGTGAATGCTTGGGTGTCATCTGCGCCATTTTCAGGAAAAAGGCAGCATGATGCCATCATCAGCGACGATAACAGGAAGAGAAATAGCACCGCTTGAGATGGGAAAAAATATCTGGAATGACTCTTGTGAGTATCCATGGATCTCTCCTTTTCATCACTGAAGGGGAATCACCCTTCAATCCCGACAGCCACATCTTCGTAAAAGTTATTTAATTATGCAGCAAAATATCGAAGAGTAAAGATCGGCCATGCATTTTTCTGACAACCGAAGCATGGTTAAAGGAGAAGAACAGGATATTGAAATAGGGCAAAGGGAAACGGGGCAGGATCGGGCCAACTTGTTAATATTTGAACAATTAACCTGGCAGAAAGACCGTTTTTTAACCTTAAACACATCTTTTGCTAGCTAAAAAGAACTTTAAGGCTTAAGGAATCTGATGCGCGGTTTTGTCAAAGATGAGTATACTGTTCCCGGAATTCCCCAAAGTATACCGCCCCCGGAACTCTTCCGTGGTAGCATCAAATGCGGGTTCCTGATCACATGTTCAGCCATCAGTAGCGCGGACGGCGATCGCCTTAAAAATCGTGTCCAACTCTTCCGCGATAGCGCGCAATTTTTCTCCACCCTCATCAAAATACGGAGAGAAAACATGCGACGGAGTCTTCCATGAAAGAGTTGCCGTACCGTCCTTATCCTCAGTAACGTAAAAGCGTATCGGAGCCTCAATCATTGCGGCGACGTTCGCGCGCACCGCCCTAACCGCAAAATCATTTCGAAAGACACCCACAACCCGATTGCCCCGTATTTCCTCGCCACGCTTGGCGGCTATTTCAGTCGGGCCGACATCGGTCACCACGCCCATCTCCTCGGCACTAACCGCTGCCCGAAGATTTTCAAGCAATTCTGCATAAGACTGATCGGTAGAGATAACCTGCCATCCCTCACGTTCACCCACAGATGCCACAGACAGAATGGCTGGCATCACCATCAGAACACAGATTACAATCACCGCAGAAAATATTCGCACAGTTGCACTCCTTTCTGAACAACAAAGTCTCCACATAAAGCCTGGAATCTTCAATCTTCACTCCGCCGGTTTCAGGAAAATCTGGACAATCCTGTACCTGTTCTTCTCTTTCCAGATGCCGACCCCGGTTTGTGTAAATTCTGGCGTGAGAATGTTTTCGCGGTGTCCTTGACTTTGCATCCATTTATTGACCGCGGCCTCGCCAGGGTCATCAAGGTTATAACTCCCGAAAATGTTTTCGCCGACCATACGGTAATCAATTCCTGCATCTTTCACCCTAACCGCCACAGAGTCGCCGGAAGGGTCATAATGACTGAAGAAGTCCTCTATCACCATTCTGCGGGCGTAATCGCGCGCGACAAGGGTCATACCTGGCGATGTATCCAACTTATTCAGTTGATTTTCCGCCCGAATTTGGTTGACTTGGTCGACAATCCGGGACTCCATACGCGCAATCCTTTCTGACTGCACCTCGGCTCCCGAAGAAATACCGCTTTCCTCCTTCGATGGTTTTGCTAAAGAAAGAAGCGGAGACGCTAAAATCAAGATAAGAAGAGTGATTACCCATAAATTTTTCATAAAACCCTTCATTTGCTCGAATTCCTCGAATTTTATCAGTGGAGAAGGGTCTGTCAATAAAGCAAGGCTCAAGTCTGCCTTTACCTTCACAGATAAAAACATGGGCTTGCATTGCAATACTCTTGTTTGCTTAAGTCATATTTTCTTGCACACATACGTCTAGCAAAACTACTTCACATTCAGAGAATAAATACATGCAATGCTTTCGATGAGGGAACGTGTCCATCCCCTTTATTTGATGTAGAGCTGAATTTACGCACGAAAGGCCCAACCATTTGATTGGGCCTTTCGTAACATGGGATAGGAGAGGAAGTAAGGCCATCTAGGTAAGATGAAAAATGTCCCTGGTTTTTGGTTTTAAAGCCGACTCCTGTAGATTTCCACTGTCAGTAACGTGGTACAAAGCCCCTTCAAATTCTATGCGTAGTGGTAGTGTCATGGTAGAGAGATATCAGACAAATGTTGCAATGCAAGGCCGGACCCTTGCCCCCTAAGGCCATCTGAATAATATGGGAAGTGTCCCTAGTTTCTCCTTAGGGTGGGCACTGCCCACCAACTCGAATTTGTATATGTTGGTTATTTCAGTACTTGCGTTCGCGCAACCGCGTCATCCTGAACTCGATTCAGGATCTCTCTCGAAAAAGAGATTGCGGATCAAGTGCGCAATGACGCTTCCATTTACGTCATCCTGGACTTGATCCGGGATATATGGTGTGAAGGGGATTGCAGGTTATAGGCGCAATAGTGCTACTTTGAAGTAATGGTGTAATAAAACGCCGTATGAGTTAAACCTACTTGAGGAGAAATTTTATTAGAATTATTGAAAACGTAAGAGTGCTTATTGTAATTTGCCCGTGGTTGTTTTTGTGCTTTGAAGAGCTTTTTTGTCGGAATACTCGAAAAGACTTCGATGCATGAGATAGATCTCGCCGATGGCTAGGGGCGAGTTGTACTGCCAGGTGCTCTGGAACGTAAGTATCCTAACGCACCAACAGAGCGGCGTTGGCAGTGGATTCTCCCGCAGGAAAAGCGCTGAAAAAAAGAACAACAGGTGAAGAGGGGCGGCATCATATACATGAAACAATTCTGCAGTGGGCCGTTCGAGAAGCTGTTGCCAGGGCTGGTTTGGTCAAGCGTGTAGGCTGCCACACCTTTCGCCACTGTTTTGCAACCCATTTGTTGGGAGCGGGTTATGACATCCGCACCATACAGGAACTATTGGGGTATAAAGATGTTAGTACCACCATGATTTATACGCAGGTTCTCAACAAAGGTGGAAAGGGAGTGAAAAGCCCGATGGATGTTTTGTGAACCTGTTTATACAGTCTGTATATACCGGAGAGCGTAAACTCCATTTCTATCGTAACCCTCTTAAATATATGGTAAGAAATGTGTTTGTAAGTAATTCAGCGGGTAGTTTTATACAGCTTGGACTTTCTGTGTTTACAGTTTTATGCAGACTGCCTATTTATAGTTACATTCATAGGAGATAACGTGAAAGATCAGATACTCAAAGGTTATGTAGAGGCATTCTCCAACTCGTTCGAGATTTCGGAGCCAGATGGTTCTGTGGTATTCGAGCATTTCGTAAACTTTTGCGTAACTGCTAAACAATACCCAAGAGATTTTGATTACGACACTTTACATGTTGGCGGTAGTGACGACATTGGTTTGGATGGTGCCGCTTTTATCGTCAACGGAAATATCATAACCACGCCAGAAGAAATAGACTATCTGGTAGAAAGAGATGGTTTTTTAGATGTTCGTTTCATCCTAATACAAACAAAGAAATCTTCCAACTTCAAAGGCGATCAGGTCGGGACATTGATTTTTGGAGTCAAAAGTTTTTTTGATGAATCGCCTTCCATACCAGAGAACGAATCCGTTAAAGAACTCAGGTCTATCAAAGATAAGATCTACGATAATACTCTCTATCTTAGAAATGCCCCTACTCTTGATATCTATTTTGTTACGACAGGAGAGTGGAGGGAGCCGGATCAGATTACGGGTCGTGTATCAAGAGAGCTAAGAGACTTAGAGTCCCAGAAGCTTTTCTCCAGTATAGATTTTGTGTTTTATGATGCCGAGAAACTAAAGCAAGCGTATCGAGAAATTAACAGGAAAACCATAAAAGAAATTCGATTCGATAACCATGTATCACTTCCTGAAATACCTGGGGTTAGGCAAACTTTTGTCGGAAGCATTTCCGCAAAAGAATACATTTCCCTAATATCTGATAGCGACGGAAATCTACAAAAAAATCTGTTTGAAGACAATGTAAGGGACTACCAAGGAAGCAACAAGGTAAATAAAGATATAAGAAACACTCTTACGAGTAGCAACGAGCAGGCTGCTCTTCCTGTCTTTCATAATGGCATTACAATAATTTCCCGAAAAGTTGAGCCTATCGGCAAGAAAATGAAACTTACTGATTTTCAGATCGTGAATGGCTGCCAATCAAGTCACGTTCTCTACAGCTATTCCCGACCATATATCACATACCGGGGATTTATGAGTTATTAACAATATTGGGTTATATTTTGCCCGCTGGATGCTCCAATTTTACTCTTTTGCGCCCTGATCGGGCAATTATTAGCAGT
>Ga0306867_1000845_pt1 | contig 15884 bp, 12 predicted proteins | sample AntRauTorckE6831_FD_190432 | JGI IMG/M metagenome (GOLD analysis project Ga0306867, IMG submission 190432) | Saline lake microbial communities from Rauer Islands, Antarctica - Metagenome Torckler E6 #831 (v2) (version 2) | ecosystem: Environmental > Aquatic > Non-marine Saline and Alkaline >... | reverse complement strand
CGAAGCTTCAGCATCCTCCTCACGGAGTTATCTGTTCGTTTTTCTTCAGGGTGAACAGTCAATTACCCTGATAGGATTTGCACCTCCTGGATTAATGCAGCATCGTGGCACACTAACGGTTAGTATATGAGGCGTTGGGCACTTTATAGCACCAAGCTTTCAATTTACTACGCTGTTTATTAATATTCATAACCTTTAACTTAACCGCCACTCGCCCAATGACTTATATATATTGTTGTGCTTTCGTGCTTTCTCTACAGCTTTTCGTCTGTGGGTCGGCTTTGCAGCTCTTTGGCAAATTTGGCTGTGTGATAGGTTGAAGCGTTTTGCCAATGTGCTGCAAATTAGGGCTGGCTTATTGTTTTCCAAAATTGTCTTAGCTTTATTATTTTTGGTTCATCAATATTTATTAGTCCTAATCCTGATTCAAGTTTATTAATTTCACTATTTAATTTGTGTTCACTTCTCGGTGTTCCAACAAAAGTTTTTATCATTTTTGGGTCCTTATTCTGAATATTTAAACAAATTGGTAATTTCACTTGTGATGCGAAATCAAAATCTTTTGTTTTATAATCTTCAACGCCTTGAGATAACATTACCACAATAACACCTTTTGAACGAAGTAATCTTAATAAATCTTCTAATGCTTTTCGTGCATTTTTATTTTTCAGGTAAACATGAGCTTCATCAATTACAATAACATATCGTAATGGCATTATATCATCAACGGGTTCTGCATCATTTGTTGAACTAAAAAAGAAATTAAAATATCTCAATAATAAGAAAACACATAATTGTCTCAATGTGTCAGATAAGGTTGGGGGTAAATTCAGATAAATACTTTTTCCAATAATATTTTCTGAAATTTCATTTGAAAACAAACCACTTGCCAAATCTTTGATGCCTGAATACAAAGTATCTGGTTTTGTCTTCGATGATTCATAATACTCTGCTAATTTTTCAAATAGTTCAGAAAGGTTTGGATGTAAATTATCTTTCTCATCAATCAATTCTGTAATTACAGTTTGAAGAATATTTTTCTGAGAAACACCAATACTTGGAATAAATGTGGCAATTGTGTCAACAAAAGCTTTAATGCTGAAAGTACGTTGTCTATCACCATCATTTAAGTTTATTGAAGTAAGAGGGTTAAAATTCATGCCATCATTTAATATATCAATAAACTCACAATCAGTTGATTCAAGAAATGAATTTAATTGTTCAGCATTGCCTTCACCTTTATAATCAAAAAAGATGAATTTTAATTGATTTTCCGTATTTTTTGATATTTGAAATAGTACATCTTTCATTAATTGTGTCTTGCCAGAACCCGCCATACCTGCAATTGCAATATTTCTATTATCAAATTGTTTTAAATCATTAATTTTAATATCAATAGGTTCTCCATCTTCTGATTCACCTAAAATAAATGCTAAGGGTTGCGAATAGTCATTTACTTCAAACTTGTTAGATGAATTAAGGTGTAATTTTATTGTGTTTGATTGTAAATCAAGTCCGTTCTTGACTAATTTCATTAAATAATTAATATGGTTTCCGCCTGTGATATTTATATTATCAAGTTCTTTGTTAATTTTATTAAGACCATAATCTAAATGCAACCTAAATAGTTTTGAAAATTCATCCTCATAGAGAGATTTTGCATAATGATTATCAAGTATTGCTTTAAAAATTGGATAATTGGAACGTCCTCCTATAATTGTTCCGAACAATCCTCTATCATCACGAAAATCTTTTCCATCTGCACTTGGAATTACATCTTTTTCTAAATCAAATTTTCTGTTTAGTTGGATGCTGTACGAGAAAGCAACTCGTGGAATAATTCCTTCTGCATTAAACTTATATAATGTCTTAAGTTTATCTATTATCTCGTCATTTTGTTTACTTATTCTAATTCTCATAGCTTTGGAAATAACCGGTTTGAAAACTTGATTTATTATTAATATTTTTTAAGAGATATGCCTTTGAAACATAATCTTGAATATCTTTATATCTTCTTGGTGTAATTTCATTATTTGTTGCAAGTATTACAACTTGTTCAGATAAATCAGGATAATAATATAGAAGAATATTCTTAATATGCTCATCATCTAATCTGCCAAGAGGTGTATCAATAAAGATTGGAAAATTTTGTATTGCTTCTTGAAGAATAGCTTTTACTAAACTTGATATATATATTTGCTTTTCTCCTTGTGATAATGATTCTTTAGGTTTTTCATTTCCATCTTCATCATATAGAGTAACTTTAAGACCCGAATCGTCAGGCAAAATATCTACTTTCGTTTCTGCAATAAACTTACTCCCATTTCCCTTTAGTTTATGCATTAGTTTTTGCATCTCATTTAATATGTTTTTTTCTAAAACATCTTTTTTAATTTTTTTCTGACTTACAATAAATGATTGTATTACTTCAATATATTTATTTGCTTCTTCCAGTTTTTTCTTTCTTTGTTGAGTAACATTTATCCGTTGAAGAAGTATTTGATATTTTTGGTTTAATCGAACATTATCTTTAAGTAATTTCTCCTTTTGATTAGCGAAACCACCATTATCTGCAATTATTTTTTCGAGTTTTCTTTCCGTTTCTTCTTTTTTAGTTAAATATTCTAAAACAATTTCATCTTGTAAATCAGCATCAATTTGTTTAATTTTTTTATCTATTTCCTGAATTTCTAAATGAACAAGGTTAAATTCATTAATAGTATTTTCAAGAAGTTCCTTTGACTGACGTTTTAATATTTCAGAAGTACTAATTATTAAATCTTTATCTGCGTTATTTAAATCTATTTCATATTCTAAGGCAGTAGTTTCAGAATTTAAAAGAAAAATATCATTTAGCAGATTTTGTGCTTTTTCAGAGTAATAAACTTTGTTTTTAAATGTCATCGAACCATCTACAGGTTCAGGTGGTTGATTAAAAAGTTTTTCAACAAAATTTTCCAGATTTCTTTTTGTATCTGAATTAACTTCATTATTCAATATGTTTTTTTCTTGTTTCGAGAGTTGTTCAAGAACTTCCTCTACTTTTCCTGCAAGCATTGCCAGAGGTATAAGTTCGCTTAATTCATTGAAACTGATACTTAATTCATTTTCTTTTTCTTCGAGCTTTTCTTTCTTGGTTAATAGGTCTTCTCTATTGTATGTTTGTGTTTCTTTATTGCTATTTTGATTCAAGAAAAACTGATATTGTTTAATTTTCTCCTTTAGTTCACTAATTGCTGTTTCATTTTGAGCAACACCTATGTCAATGGATTCTATTTTATTTTTATTAAGTTCTATTGCGTTTTCAGTATTTGTTATTTGTTCTTTGATATTAATATTTGCCCCCTCTTTTTTCAAATTGTTTGTGTACAATTTAAAATCATCTTTAAGGTTTTCATAAATATCAAGACCAAGAAGTTTACCTAAAGCATCATTCAAAACGCTACCTTCCTCTTTTGTTGACAATTCTGCCCAAGATGCTATTTTTTCCGCATCAAAAAACACAAACTTTGCAGCTTCTAATGGAATCAGATAGTCATTAATAAAGTTAATTTTATCATCTTCATCACTAAATATCTCATTATTATTAACGTCAACGATAGAAAGTATTTCTTCCATTGATTGTGTATTGAACTCTCGCTTAATAATAATTTCATCTTCATTGTTTGAGATAGAATTGTTTATATGGCTTAAATCAATTCCAGAAACATGAGTTTCAATAGAAAAAGCCTCGCTTCCTCCACTTTTTGCATCCCAGTTTAATGATTGTTTCATGAATTTGGAATAGTTTGTCTCTTTTTGGATTTCTTTTTTGAAATTTTCATCAATTTGCACGATTTTATCACCATAAAGACACCAAACAATCGACAACAAGAAATTTGTTTTTCCGTATCCATTTTTACCACCAATTAACACAATGTTTTGTTTTGAATTAGTGTTTAGGTCAATTGATACAGAACCGTAATATTGCCTAAAATTATTTAAGGTTATGCTTTTAATTTTCATCTCCGACTATTTTTTCAATTTCTGAATTAATTGTTTGCTGAATATAATGATTCCGTTTTTGTAACTTTTTAACCTTTTCAGCTTCAAGTAATTTTTGAATAGAATCAAAATCAACATTCTTTTTTAAGCATTGTTCTTGTAATGCTAATAACTGATTAGTTTTTATATCTTTTACACTCATATCTTTACTTTTTTCATTAATTCAATTATTTCTAAAAACTTATTTAAATAAACCTCTGACAATTTATTATCTTGAGATATTTTTTTTTGACGATAGAAGAACCCATACAATTTTTGCTCATTTGATATTTGCATTGAAGGGAATCTACCTTGTGCTGTTATGAATGCTTTTAATTCATTATAAGAATTATCCCACTTTATATTTTTACCATGCCTTTTTCTTTTCTGATAATTATATCTAATCATTAAGGCTTCTATCAGTTCTTTTTTTGTATTATCTAATTCATCAATCTTTCTTATTTGTATATTGAAAAATCTATAAAGTTTCTTTTCTTCGTCAGTACCAGATGAAGTGGGTAAGCATTCATTTTTAGTTGAGAAATCTTTTAGTAATCCATAGTTTTCTTCCCAAGATTTTTTGTCTTTATAATATTTTGGAACGGCAGGAAATAAACTAATATTATATGTTTTAGAAACCAAGCCAATAAGTCTATTCTGAAAAAAAGTAAATCTTTTATGTTCGGCTGATTTTAAGTTGTACAGTAAATTTTTAGAAGTCACATTATTTCTATAATTACCTACATATTCTGCAATTTCATCTATATGTTTTGGTGTATTAAATTTCAATAGAAATTCTTCTGAAATATCATGCATTGTACCACCTTTAATATTATCCAGATTCTTTTCCCATGATTTTAAACCATATGTACTACTTCTTCCAAAATAAATTAAGCGAGAATCTCTTTGACAACTCCCTCTTAATGCTTCTGCACTTTTTGAAATGCCAGGGTATTGCTGATTTAATACATCAAAAATTTCATATACGTTTAATGGCGTATTAGCTTCTTCAAGTGTATCATAAATATAATCCGTTATAGATTTATGAATATTTCTTTTAAAAATTATATTTTCTTCGGAATCAATAATTATCTCAAATTCATTAAACAATATTTGTTCAGATATCTGTGATATTTCATCAAGATATTCATAGCAATTTGATTTTTTGAAATCTAATAAATAAGTTTGAAAATGAAATTTATAATCTTCAGTTACTTTATCTGAAAGCCTTGAATTCACATCATTAATCATTCTTTCAAAATCAAACATTGAATGAATCTGCTTTGAAATTAAATAAGTTGAATTCCAATTATGATAATTTCTACTTGCCTTTCCTAATACTACTTTATCTTCATTGCCAACAAGACTGTATTTATCCTTCAATAAAATTGAAAAGATACGGTTAACAAAAAACTTGTTGTAATTAACCAATTCAGTTTTTGACAGTTCGTCTAAATAAACTTGGTCAATATTCAAAAGCAAAGTTGATGTATCAAGACTGTAAATATTCAAACTTTCTTTCTCAAAAAAACTAATGAATGAAAAATACCTGTTGAAATTATCTAATATTTTATTCCGTATTTGACGAGTTCGTTCTCTTGTCAATTTAAGCCTATTTCCAGTTTCATCAAGATTTTCTACTTTAGTATCGTTAAAAAAGCCTAATGAATGCTTGAATATAATTTTTTCTTTTTTATTGAAAATATGGTTTTCTTCAATTAGAATATGTATTGTTTTAAAAATGGGAATTCCTTCTGAAAAATCATAGTTGTTTCCGATTTTATTTATAGCATTCAAATTAGCAGAAAATAGTTTAATCAAGAGTGCATTAAACAATTCTCTATTTAATTCATTTTCACTTTCAAATACAGAAACAAGCTTAATAAGTTCCTTTGTTTCATTCAAAAACAAATCAATTTCGTTCCCTGCTTTATTTCCAATATTTTTTAAAGTACTTATTGTAAAATTAGAGTCGGAAAAAATATACTTGTTTAAGTTTTTTATTGTTATTGAGTTTTCAAGATAATTACCTAAAGCATTATTACTTCTTGCTGTTAAATTTCTAAATTTTGCGAAAATAATATTATTTAATACTGCTTTTTGTTTAATTGTGAGATTATCAATTGTTTCAATAAATATGTTCTTTTCTTTTTGATTTTCAGTTATAGGTTCTGGTGGTCTAATAATAGAGTTTTCATACTTATTACAGATATCTATTAACTCTTTATTAGAATTACTCCCACAATTCCTTAGCTTTTTAAAGTCTCCATTTTCCCAAAAGCTTTGAAGAATTTTATTTAAATCTAATAAACCATTGTATTTGCATATATTGACAGTCCGAACACTGAGATTTTCAATGTCTGATAGTTCTTTTAATTCGATATTTGCAATTTTTTCATTCATCTCGTCATCATTCGATAGCGTTGGTAAAAAAATAGCTCTTTTGGTTTTTCTGGGCTGGTTTTGTGTGTTGGCAAAAACCAAATGTGCTATTTGTGTGTCGGCTTTTCATTTTATATTTCATTATCGTTTATTCGTAGCAGTTTCGTCTCTTTGCATGAAGCACAACGGTTGTGGTATGTTTTAGTTGCCGATTTCGAAGCTATTCACTTTCAAGTTACAATGAACTTTCTGCGAGCTACACCCGTTGAATTTACTACTATTTCGGCAATTAAATATACCACGTGTTATAGCCAGTACTTTTCTCCCACAATTCATTAATTATACCCTTTAATTTCTTTATTAATCATAATTATTGTTGTATCAGTTTTCAAATAATCGGGAACTTCAAGATTCATAGTAGTAAAGATTGCAATATTTACACCTTTTGCTTTTAAAGCACGATATTGTTCAACTGTTGGTAAAAAATTATAAGCTGGCAGACCTGTATAAAACATTGCCTCAATATAATGTCTCCCTTTTACATTAAATAATACTGTATTATTTGGTAAGTCTAGTGATTTAAATATTTCTTTATTGTGTGATAGCATTCGTGTATATGAATTATTTTCTTTCCATACAGTATGTTTTTCTTGGAGAAACTCAATATCAAACCTAAGTAGTATAATAATAACAATCGAGATTATAAAGATAAAGTTTCTTATTTCTTTTATTTTAATGAATTGGTCGATATATTTTAATATGCTATCAAATAATGATGCAAAAGCAATAAAGACAATCATAGAAATCACAATGGTAAAAGAAGGCATTTTAGTAGCTGCTAAAGAGAAGAAAAAATAAATAATTAGCACCATACTCAATATAGAATAAAATAATTTTTTATCTCTACTATTTTTAAGCATGAAAAAAAACGCAGGTATTACTAAAAATGAAGCTATTGCACCATAGATAATATTGAACTTATCAAAATGATACCAAAATGTACCGCTATGACCTTCTAAAGCATTTGTAAAATGAATAGCATTGAATTTATATGCAAGACTTGCTTCAGCTGGATACCAAATAAAAGTAAGAATTTGCCAAGGAATAGCTATTAATAAAGTAATTATTAGTGATGTTAATATATCTTTATTACAAGAAAGTTTATATTTCTTTTCTTGTAATTTTAATATCACCCAACCAAAATATATTAATAAACCCACCAACCATTTACATAATATTGCCATTCCTGAAAAAAGACCTATCAGAAGAATCCAATATTTTTTGCCAGAAAAATGATACTCAATAAATGACCATATACTTAAAGAAATATAAACCAAAAATGAAACGTCATTATGATCAAGCTCTTGTCTACCAGCTATTAGTTCTAATAGAAATATAGTAGAAATTATTAAGACTCCTGATATATATCCAACTCTTTGGTTAACTAATAGTTTCCCTGAGCGATAACTAATAAAAACTAATATTGTAACTAAAATTATATTCGGTAATCTTAAAGTAAATTCAGAAATACCAAATAGTTTAAAACTTAATGCGATTTGCCATAAAAATAAAGGTTGTTTATGTAACCATATATAATATCTATCCCATCTATCATAATCCATATTAACTATAGGATTATCATAAAGCGTTGGCATTAAAGGATGATGCATTAGGTTTTTAGCAACCAAAGCATGAAATCGTTCATCCCAAAGATTTAAAAATGGGTCTAATAAGGCTGAAAAACTAAAAACACAAATACCTGTAAAGACCAAAAAAATAACCGATAAATTTGTTTTGTTTTTTGTTTGAAAATACAAACTGCCTAAAATACAAACAGTTGCTATTATTAATAGTGAAATTTGTGTGTTATCAAAATAAGATATAAAAATATTCATTGTTCTACTGATTTTGGGTTTTGAAAAATAAAAGTTATAGCCAATACTTTTACTTATTAATCAGTAAGAATCATTGTTTTTGTATCAATAAATTTCCCATCAGCAACTAATGAATACAAATACATACCTGATTGTAATTCTGACTTTTTGATTGTAATCGAAGACTCATTGCTTTGATTAATCAAATAACTTTTTATTTGATTTCCTTGAAGGTCATATAAATACAATGTGGCACTTTTTATAGAATTTGATAATTTAAACTTAATTGTAGTAGTTTCATTAAATGGGTTAGGAAAATTTTGATATAATTCACCCAAAGTATTATTCTTATTTGCTTGCAAAGATTTAATTGAAGTTGTTTTTAATATTTCAACTTCTCGACTTAACTTTTCAATAGTTTTGTTTTGTTGTTTTAATTCTTCGATTAATAGAGGTATAAAAGAGACATAATCAATTCCAAGCATTCCTTCATCATCTTCATATACTAATTCAGGATATATTTCCATTACTTCCTGTGCAATAAAACCATAATGAATTCTATTATCATGTTTCACAGGTTCACTTATTGCCTTGGTAGAATCCATCGTTTCTGTTTGTACAACCTTCTCTGATTTATTAATTACATCATTTAAATTATAAGATACACTATTTAACTTAAACAAGTTACTTATTTGATTTGATATTGGAGCAATATTAGATTTTAATCTTTTATCTGATGAATAAATAGTATTATTCACTCTGATGCTACCATTTACATCAAGTTTATAATATGGTGTTCTTCCTATACCAAAATATCCATTTGATTTGAAAGTCATAATTGCATATGGAGAGTGTATGTTTCTATAAATATGTCCATAACCATTATTGTCAATCCCAAATGCAAAGGCATATCTTGAATTTATTGTCCAAAGACGAGCTGTATTAGCAGAAGCAGAAAAAATTCGTGCTTCTAATGTTTCATTAATTCCTGTTATTTCTAATTTTCCACCGCTTGGCCAAGTGGACTGTGAACCAATTTTTACATTTCCATTTGTTTTTACTTTTAGCTGTGCATTTACACTTATTGAAACCGCAAGCATTAAAATTATACTGAATAAAATATTTGTTTTCATTATTATATGTTTTAATAGTTTATAAAATTAATTAATTACAAGGAGTAGGAATTAGATTTAATTCGCTACCTAATGGGACTGTAAAATCACCATTTATTATTATTTCATTAGTGGCTCTGAATGTTATATTATCACCACTTGATAAAGAAATAGAACTTGAACCATTTCCGATGAATATATTTTTTCTTATTGCAAAAAGAAAACTACTAAGTTGTGAGTTATTTAAGATAGTAGCATTTTGATTACAGTAACTACTGCTTAATGAATAGTACCGAAAATAATCAACCGACATATATTGAGGTAAGGGAGTATTGGGATTTAAATATGGCACAGGTAAACCTCCATCAATTTGCTGGTCAATGACAACAAATTGTGGCTCCATTATCATTTTTGGATGATTATTCTCAACATAAAATGGTTGGTCATCAAAATAAAAAATAATTCTATTTGGCAACCATTCTACTGCATACTTATGATAATCATCGAATAATGGCTGATTATGAGTATACCATACGTTGCCACTCACTTTTACATGGTCAATATTGCAATCTGGGTGTTCATCATGCCAACCAGCCACATTTGATTTGGCGTCAGCATATTGACTACCAGATGGTTCTAAAATATCAATTTCATCATGTATTGTTCTGCAGCCATTTGCATCATGTTCAACATAATATGTCCAAAATGCTGGCCAAAATCCTTCTCCACATGGTAAACCATTATTATAAAATCCTGGTAATTTGGCTCGTATCTCGAAATATCCATATGAATAGTTGTGGTTAACAGACTGTACTCCACCAGAATAATACTTATCACTCCATGAAATATCCTCAACTTTTAATTGAAGGTAATTTCCATCAACAGAAACGTTCGCGGGTCTAAAATATTGACCACCACCCCAATTATAACCTATACCGCTCCATGGGTCAAGTGCATTCCATTTAGAGTTGTCCAAGGTTGTGCTGTTAAATTCATCACTTTTTGCAGTGTTCAGCTCCCAATTACCATCCAAATTAGGAGGAATTTGTGCATTTAAATTCATCATAAATCCAGATGAAGTTAAAATTGCTACTAAATAAAATTTAATTTTTCTTTTCATAATTTACCGTTTTTTAAGTTTGACAATGTTTATTTGTATTGGCTATAACGGTTGAGGCTATGTGCAGTAAGGGATTGCGGGCTACTTTTCTGTCCACCTACACCGAAGTTTGAGTGGGGCAGAATGCTTGAATTACCACTGAAACCCTTATTGCATATAGCCTTTGTTATGGGCTGGGCTTCTTGGTTTTATTTTTCATTTTCCAAGATTCCATTTTCAATTAGCTTGGCAACAACAGGTATTAAATCTTTAACGGCAATTTTACTCTTTTCTGAAATTGTAATTAAATCATTCTCTCCGTCAGATAGGTTAAGTATCCACATCATTGCTGTTACGAAATCTTGCGTTCCTTTTTGAGAACCAAGTGTCGGATAAAGTCCACGTTTACCGAGCTGTGGTTCGCAGAATGGCATTTTGTTAATGTATTTCTCGTTTTTCTCTATAAGTTCAATAACTTCAAGATACTTCGAAACGGATTTCTCCATTGCATCAAATGAAATAAAGTCCTTATTATCACCAGATGTATGATATTCTGGATACTTGCCATACATTGTTCTCATTAATGAACCTACTGGAAGATTAAATCCAGGTGAACAATATTGTCTTTCATCGCTACCACTTGGAAAAAAGTCAACAAGGTTGAATTCATTTTCTGTTTGGTTTAAAATTGTTTCAACAGCTCTATCAGGCAAGCTATTTCCAATTCTGCTCCTTTTATATGTAAACTTTCCATCATCACCAATGCAAGTTATCACAAAGCCAGCAGTTAGATTATTTTTCCAATATTCACCTTTAACCGATAGGCTGTAGATGCTTCCTATTGTTTCGGGAACGAATATGAATCTATACGTATATTTCAGGTGTTTTTGTTTTTTAAGATGATTGTAAATAAATGCGGAAACTAGTGGGCCAGATAATTCATTACTTGCTAAGGATGGGTGACATATGTAAGTTGAAAATAGAATTTCTTTATCAGACTTACCCTTTATTACAGCTTCTCCTATTGTCATTGAGCCATTATCATCTAAGGAGGAATCAATAAAAACTTCGTAGGTGTCGTTCTTATCTAGTTGTATAAACTGATTATGCGATAGGCAGAAACCCCATCGTCTTTGATAATAGGATGTCAGGTACGGAATTAGGTCTGGTTGGTCGGGTAAAGTATATAAATGAGATTTTAATTCTTCAAAGCTAAATTTACCTTGAAGGGGTTCAGAATATCCAAGTATATGTAAGTTGTTATCAGAAAAATCTATAATTATATTTCTCTTACTGTCCTTTATCCATGCTTCATTGATATTCCATTCAGGGGGCACATTCCAATCAAAGCACTTTGTACCACATGGAACCTCAGTTATTTCTAAATCTATGATTTCAGATAGAATTTTAAGAGATTCCCTGTTGCCGTTGCCTGTAAGGCTTCTTGTTATAGGCCATAGCCTATCAAAATATTCTTCAATACTGTTTTTCATGATTTCTCAAAATTTGGATGATTAGACACAAAGTAGTAAGGGTTTTGTTCTATAAAATGCTGAGCGATTGATACAAAATCCTTAATGTCAAAAACCTTTATTGAACCACCACCAACCTGTTCTTCGTGTAATTTATTTTTTCTTTTTAACTCGTTTTCGATACTATATAGTTTTAGCATCGGATTAGTTTCAAGTGATCTCACGAACATTTTATAAGACTTATTATATACATCATTATTGTCAATATAAGTACCCGAGAAAGTTTTCCAGTACCTGTATGGTACTTGATATTTCTCTTCCACCCAATGAATCAATGAAACTGAATTAAAGTCAGCCCCTAAAAGAAGAATTTTACCTTCTAATTCTTTGAGCCTGTCAAAAGGACCTTCTGGACTAAACGCAGATTCTGTATCATTTTCTATAATGTAATCCGATTGTCTTCCAACTACGGCTATTGACTGCATTGAATGTTGACTTCTTTTGGCTTGGGGAAGCTTTCTGACAAATTCAGAGAAAACACCCATATTTTTTGAAGGTGTTTCTTGCCTGTTAAATGCAAGTCCTTTACAAAAGTCAAAATTAAAAGTTGGCACTGCTATGGTTCCTTCATGACCAATAATACTTTTTAAATCGTTGAATAATTGTGAAGGAACTTCGCTAATTTTGCAGTCAGTTGGTATACCAAAACTTAAAAGTGAGTTGTGAACAAGCAGCACATCGCCCTTTTTAAGACCTAACTCGCAGAATTTATTTGAAAATTCTTGAACTTTAAATTTTTTCATTGCACTTTGTTTAATACTTGTAATATGAAGTCAATTAAATCTTGCATGTTATTAAAGTCACTTTTACTCAGGTTTGGAGTGACAATAACATTTATATCCTTTAACCCAATCATGATAGCATGATCTTTTGTTAATTTGATACTTCCAGGTTCTAATTTATTAGTATCGTTACTTTGTTGAATTTTTTCGATGAATAACTTTTTTCCATTCAATATCGTGTATGGCTTATAGGAAGGACTCTCAAAAGGCTTATAATCTGCCGCTCTGAAAAAATTATGCAAGTCATTATATCCCATGTTCCAATTTATGGTGCCATCCATTGCCATTTTATTACTGTACAATTGCCTTTTAGAAAGGTCCTGTTTGATTGATGGAATGTCTTTCTCCTCAACTATGTAATCTAATGCAACTTTAACAAGATTAACTCCTTCATTTAGGCACTTCATAAATAAACTCAATCCTGTTTCATTTCCAGTTAATGGAAATGTTTTTTGAAAGGCAATATCACCTGTATCTATTCCTTCTTCCATCCAATGTAGTGTTACTCCAAACTCTATTTCATTATTCCTTATTGCCCACTGATGTGTATGTAGCCCTGCATAAGTAGGAAGAGGCCCAGGGTGTAAATTTAAAGCTCCATTTGACGGTATTTTTAAAATTTCATCTGAAAGTATGATAGTTGAATTGATATTGAATAGCCAATCTATATTTGAATCACTAAGCTTCTTTAATTGTTCATGAATTTCACTATAAGAAAAAAATTCAATTGAGTTTCTTTGGCAGAATTTCAGTGCAGACTGGTCTTCTTTGGGATTCAAAAAGACAGCCACAATATTGATTTTTTCATTATTGAAAAAGCTAGGTAGGAGCTTTTGTAAAGGAGTCGATCCTCCAATTATTAAGATGTTTTTCATATTACTCCTCTGTTCTATCTTTTATTAGCTTTATTATATTTTCAATGGATGTAAACTCTGAAGGGTCTAGCTCGCTAAAATCAAGCTCAATATTGAAAGCTGATTCTATATCTACAATAAACTCTAAGAAGGACATTGAATCAAGTATTCCCTGATTTAGCAAGCTTTCTGTAACGTCTAAATCATTCACTGATAACCCAAGTTCTTCCAATTTTGGTCGCAATAATTCAACGATTTTGTTTTTAGTCATATTTTCCATGTTAATCTATTTTACTTGATAATTTTTTTAAGTCAATCTTCCCATTGGAGTTCAACGGGAATTCTTTTATATACAAAACATCTTTTGGCACCATATATTCAGGCAAATTGTCTTTTAGATACTTTAAAATTAAATTTTTCTCTATGGTACAATTACTATCAATAAAGCTGAAGAGGTTTTCTGCAATTCCACTTGATAATGGATAGGGAATAGTATAAACGAGATCACAATTAGTGAAATTTCTTATCGCAAGATTAATTTCATCGAGTTCTATTCTATAACCCCTTATTTTAACTTGAAAGTCCTTTCTCGATATATAAAATAGATTATTGTTCTCAAATTTTACAATATCCCCGGTTCTATACCATAATCTATTGTCATTTGGGAATTTAAAAAAAGATTCTGTTGTTTTTTCTGGATTATTGAAATAACCTGATGTTACCTGAGACCCAGACAAACAAAGCTCACCACTATCTTTTGTTAATTCAATTTGTTCATTAATCAAGCAATAATCTTGTGTGCTAAATATCTCTCCTATTGATACCACTCCATTGTATTCCAAAATTTTATTTTCTTCACTAGCAATTCGGTAATGTGTAATACCAATTGTAGCTTCAGTTGGACCATATATATTTTCCAATATCGAATTAGGCGCTGCTTTTTGCCACGCTGTAGCAATTGATTTTGGTAATGCCTCACCGCAGAAAAGACTATAACGTAAATTCGGGAAACTGGCTTCCTTTAGCATCCTAAATTTATTCATGAATTGGGCTAAAGATGGTACAGAAAACCAAACAGTTATTTTATTCTCTTTTATAAATTTTGCCGGAGCCATTAATACTTTTTCGGGAATAATATACAAAGAAGCACCAACTGACCATGATAGAAACATATCATGTACGCTTAAATCAAATGTTAAATCAAAAGTTTGTGTAAACCTATCATTAGAATCAATCTCATATCTTTCTTTTAAATAATTAATATAAGTCGATACGTTTATGTGGCTAACAGGGACACCTTTCGGAATTCCAGTACTTCCAGATGTAAACATTATATACGCATGATGGTCATCTTCAACATCCCAAAATTTATCACAACTATTCACCATAGAATCCAAGGTGTATACTTTGAATTTATCGTTTAAATCATCTGGAATGTCTTGCTTTATAATGTTAGGACAGATTAGTACAGAGCCCTCTTTTAAGTCCTTAGCTATTGCAATAATTTGCTCTAACCCAAAATAGTCAATTATAAAAATTTCGATGTCAGCTAAACTGATAATAGTCTTATTTCGCTCTGTTGGGAATTTTGGATTTAATGGTACGTAAGTTTTTCCGCTAGCAAGAGTTCCTAAAATTCCTTGATAGCAGGTTAACGAACGTAATCCAAATATACCGACTCGCTCCTGTTTATACTTTTTAAGAACTGAGAATACTTTACCAACTCTGAACGATAAGTCGTTATAACTGTATTGAACATTATCTACAACTAGAGCAACTTTATTTCCATATTTTCGATTTGAATCATTGAAAAAGCCAAATATATTTTTCTCCATTAGTCTTTCCTTTTTATTATGTTGATTTCTTGTTGTGTCTTTCTTTTAGCCTTGCCCATAACTTGTTTATATACGGACAAAATGTCCGTTAATTATTCTTTATCTTGTTTGTATACGGTCAAACCTATAATTTTTTGTCCGCTTTTTCTTTTTTGTTTCATATGCCAAATTCATATTTCCATATCGTCTAAAAGGTTGCGCATCTTCTTTATGCTTTTGCGACTTACTTTCGTGTAAATCTCAGTGGTTTTACTGCTTGCATGCCCAACCACTCCTGAAAATAAGGTATATCTCTTCTTTGCTTGGTATGGGTTCATTCTTCCATTATTAGCAGCCACTAAGATAAAGAAAGTTTTACCAAACTTTTAACAAATCAGGAAAGAATATCCAA
>Ga0306867_1000843_pt1 | contig 15888 bp, 23 predicted proteins | sample AntRauTorckE6831_FD_190432 | JGI IMG/M metagenome (GOLD analysis project Ga0306867, IMG submission 190432) | Saline lake microbial communities from Rauer Islands, Antarctica - Metagenome Torckler E6 #831 (v2) (version 2) | ecosystem: Environmental > Aquatic > Non-marine Saline and Alkaline >... | reverse complement strand
GTGGTCGCTGGATAACAGCAAACATCCACAATCTTGAAGTCGCAACAGAAGCGGGCTGTGTTCCCACATTCAAAATAGAAGGCAGTTGTGCATGGCAACCCGAAACGAAAAAAAGAAACTATTAGAAGACATCAAGGATCCACCACCACCACAGACCACACGCTACTACAAGGGCAATATGGTCTGTGAAGTCACTGTGGTAACGGACTTTCGTGGCAAACAACGTCTTGAAACTAGGATGTATCACCAGTGACCAACGAACACGCACTTATGATGGCAATGCTGTATAACAACTCGGGACAAACAGCCACACTAGAAATCAACTCTATCAAACTTGAAGTGAAAATTGAAAACCTATACGTGGAAAAGTGCGTGAACACACAGAGTGATTATATTGTTGTTAGGGGCAAGTTATGAGCAACACTTGGTATTACAATGATCACCCAGTTACTGAGATACCAGATGGTATGGTTGGCTTTGTATATCTCATTCACGACTACGCCAACGACATGTGGTATGTGGGCAAGAAGCTGGCTGTTACAACACGCAAGCTACCGCCCCTCAAAGGTCGTAAGAACAAGCGTCACACTGTGATTGAAACGGATTGGCGTTCATATTGGGGCAGCAACACCAAGCTCATAGCGGCGGTGGAACAACACGGCGTAAAAAGGTTCAGACGCGATATACTACATTGGTGTGAGAACAAGAATCAAATGGCTTACCTTGAGACGAAAGAACAGTTTGATCGCAGAGTGTTACACGATGACACATACTACAACGGAATTATTCACTGTCGCATTACAGGAAGAGGATTAAAATGAGAGGTTGACAGTTCCCAACTCTGACAGTATACTGTATAGACAATGAGGAAAAGGACAAAAGCAAGCGTAGAAAATGAGAGGTTGACAGCACAGCAGTATGGTAGTATAATTAACTTACACTGAGAAAACGAACAAACTTCCACTAACACCACACTAAACGGTGAACGCGATGAATACTTTACAGAACTTCAAGAAGCGCATTGACAACGACGAAGACAACGTTCAACTTACAGTTTTAAACGGCAGCGAAGATCTTAACGCATATTTTGATCAAAAGGAAAAAGCCCAATGTCAAAGTGTTCAAGAGCTTGTTGCTAAGATGTCATCAAGCAATGTTGATCTTACCCTATTAGGTAATCCAGTGTTTGCGTCCAATAATGTTAATATAAGTGGCAAGAAATTTCAAGTAAATATTTTCGTAGACAGTCAAGTCCTTGCAATAGTCAAAGGCCGTGGTGAGATTGGCTCAATTGTTCAGATTTGGAACGGCAGCAAGAATATGATAGTTCCATTGTCAGTAGAGACACTTGAAGATGCGTGTTTAGACTGGAAAGGCAAGGCGTGTTTAGACCAAGACGACCTGGTTAGTCAATCAATTTGCGCATTACGACTAAATTTTGAGTCCCCAGCATTGTCAGCATTGACCCTAAGCATTGCTCACAACAACTCAACTGTTGACGCAGACGGTTGCAGTCGTATTTGGAATTAAATGAGAGGTTGACATCTGCCAAGGACGGTAGTATAATTAACTTACACTGAGAAAACGAACAAACTTCCACTAACACCAAATGGTGAACGCGATGAAAAAGATTAACCTGCAAGACATTATTAGTGCAGCAGCACAGACTGCAATGGTTTACAACCCAACTGTTGATTATGACGCCGACACCCACTCTGAAATCCAACAATCAGCACAGGCAATAATTGCTGAGTTCAAACTTCTTGAAAGTGCATTGAACGACCTGTTAGTATATCGTGAGAAAGTAGAGCTGCACCTGCGCAAGCGTTACGGCGTTAAGTTTACCCAAAGTCCATCGGACAACATTGAACAGAAGATGAAGCGCAAGCGTGTGCCACAGAAGATGCGCGTTGAACACGGCATCCTGGATGTTCTGATTGGCGAACTGTATGTTAAAGCGCACACTGCATAATCAAACTCACACGGTAGAGTCATAAGGCGCTACAAAACATATGACACACCTGAATCACAACACTGTTAAACTCATCAACACCTATCTTGCATTGGTGCCTGACTGCTATAAGTTGGGTGAACGGCGATTGGTGTTTGATAGAGTAAACCTAATGGCTGAATCCAACCTACAGCGATTCCTGGAGAAGAAGATTGATGGCTGCAAAGTTCCTTGTAATACTGTGCGTGAGTCTGATCGGCGGATGTCAGAGCATAGCAGCATATTATGACAGTCAGGATCCGTGTCAACGCACAGACTACCCAGTCTGGTGCGGCAGTGCTGACTCTAACACTGTTATCGTAAATGGAACAACCTACAACATAAGGAAAGTAAAATGAAGGCAATACTATTAGCAAGTGCGTTAACCCTAACAACATTGACAGTCAATGCTGGACCATTGGTTAAAGACAGCAAAGAGTTCTGTCAGAGTATGGCAGAGGGAGCGATGCAAATGATTGTTCCCCGAGCGATGGGAGCAACCAAACAATCAATGTTGGATAGTATGGACAAAGACCCCAAGGTAGTCAGTCTTAGACAGACATTGTCCGGACAAGAGTTAGCAGAGTTAGAAGCCAAGATTGACTCTTATGCTCAGGTGGTTGAATTAGTATATGAGTTCCCCCACCTGGACGCAAGTGCTACGGGCAACAAAGTTTACCAGCATTGCATTGACTAACAACATAAGGAAAGTAAAGTGAAGGCAATACTCTGACGCTAGCTTTACAGTCACTTTGTCAACTGCTATTTTACCATTCTGCTAAATACTTTTGTCCAGCATATTAAGAACAAAAAAAGATGGTGCGCCTTTGTCTGACATCACGCACCTATTTTTTAGGGCTCCGCAGGTTTCTATGGAGTCCTTTTTTTATGGCTGAACAAAATGGTTCGTTTTGACGGCGTTATCCCCTGGTTTTTGAACTTATAGATTAAGTAATACTATAAGGAGACTAACAATGTCAAAGTATGAAAAACTAAATGAACCAGTGTTTGTGAACCAAATCAGCCACCAGAAAGGCCGTGGTGACATAGACATTATAGAAGTGCAGCTCACCGGCATCAAAACCCGAACGGAATACAAGACCTGGATTGACCCCAAGTTTGCCAACTACTCCCACTGGGAACTGTTGATAGAAGCAGCACAAGAAAAAGGTGTTGTGGTCAGCAACCTCAAACTCAAAGACCCCGCCAAGAACCTAATCAATGCAGACAGCAGACCACGCATTGAATACGTTGTAACACGAATTGAATTAGCTGAAATACTTTCGGACTTTTGGGAAACACAGAAAGAGTTCGTGAGCAAGTTTGGCACCTTCTGAAAAGCATTTATGCTAAATAACAGTAACAAGAGATTAATAGATTATGAGATACAAATACAGCCCAAAGAACCCAAATCCGAAAACCACTCAGACTCGACGCAAGCGTCCTGAACAGTGGGTCACCGGATCTGATCCATTCAGACGTGAGAAGTATTACGCCTACATCAAGCACCGTGCTCAGGCCAAGCATCGCAAGGAAGACTATGAGCTTACTTGGGATGACTGGGAAGCACACTGGAGTGATGAACTGTTTCTACTGCGTGGACGCAAGCGTGATGATATGTGCATCACCCGTGTTAACAAAACTCAACCGTGGTCAGCATCAAACGTTGTTGTGGTCTCACGCTTGGAACAACTTAGGTTGTGCGCTAAAACAATGTTGGAGAAGAAGAATAAATGATTGATTTTGATCCATACGCCGAGCTTGTCAAGACACAAGAAAGAGTGACTATGCTAGAAGACTTGGTGGATCAATTGATCTCAACCAACAATGAACAGGCTAGACTATTACAAGAGATAGCCAAGAGTCACGAAGGACTGTCACGTCTTGTTCTTCAGAATGACACACGCATCAACAACCTTGCGTGTGGTCAGGACCAAGACACGTGAAGTTAAGTCTACCACAACAAACAGTGGCAGATGATCCTGCACGTTTCAAAGTTGTTGTGGCGGGCAGAAGATTCGGCAAGACGTTTCTAAGTATGCGTGAACTTTGTTATAGAGCACGCATACCCGACCAAGAAATATTCTACATCACCACAAGCTATCGTGCTGCTAAGATGATACTGTGGAAGCCACTCAAGAAGAAGCTGCTGGCACTGCGTTGGGTCAAGAAGATCAACGAAAGTGAACTGTCAATACTTCTGAAGAATGGGTCTACTATATCACTCAAAGGGTCAGAGGATCCTGACAAACTGCGTGGTCCTAGTCTATCCTATTGTGTGATTGACGAAGCAGCTGAATGCAAGTTGGAGACACTGTGGGGTGAAATCATACGTCCAGCACTTGCAGATCAACAGGGTGGTGCACTGTTTATAGGAACACCCAAGGGCAAGGGCAATCACTTTTATGACTTGTATGTAAAAGCCAAGAAGGCCAAGAACTGGGCAGCATATCAGTTCACCACACTTGATGGGGGCTTTGTTAGTGATGAAGAAGTAGCAGCCGCACGTGAAGATATGAGCGAGCTACAGTTCCGCCAAGAGTTCCTAGCCACATTTGAGACTTATGAAAATAGAGTTGCGTGGGGCTTTGATAGAGATAGGCACGTTATAGACGTGCCCAAGGATGTTAATACCTCTATTATTCACGTTGGTATGGACTTCAACGTTAGTCCAGCCACCGCAGCCATTATGGTCAAGCATACCATAGAAGGACTTGAATGTATGGTGCAGATTGATGAGATCAACGTCTACTCATCAAACACTGATGAAATGGTCTCTGAACTTAAAGATCGCTATCCACGAAGCAAAACGTTTGTATACCCAGACCCATCAGGCAAAAGCAGACACACCGCTGCCAATGGCAATACTGATCACAAGATACTTGAGAACGCGGGCTTTATTGTTAAAGCACCCAAGAAACACGATGCTGTCAAGGATAGAATCAACGCTATCAACGCACAGTTCAAAAATGCTAATGATACAGTCAGGCTGTATATAGTAAATACGTGCAAACACACTATCAACAGTTTGGACAAGTATACATTTAAGGAAGGAACACAGATTCCCGACAAGGATTCAGGATTCGACCACATGTTTGATGCAATTAGCTACTGCATCGCATATCTGTTTCCGATTAAGAAGAAAGTAGAGCATAAAGCACCTCAGCGCTGGGGTCATGCAATCGCATAAGGATTATTCATGAATATAACACAACAGATTTCTACGGAAGTAGCCAAGCTATTAAGTGGAAACTCTACCTACAACTCATACGACTCACGTTGGAGATACATGCTGGAAAGCTACATTGGTGGAATGGAGTATCGCGAGGGCGGACATCTAACACGCTACCAATTAGAAACAGATGCGGAATACGGTGCGCGTCTGCGGGCAACACCACTAGAAAACCACTGTGCGTCAATAGTAAACACCTATAACTCATTCCTGTTTCGTGAACAACCCATACGTGAGTTTGAAAGTCTTGAAGGAATGCCAGAACTATACTCATTCTTAGAAGACGTGGACTTTGAAGGACGCAACATTGACCAATTTATGAAGGACGTTCACACCTGGGCAAGTGTGTTCGGTCACTGCTGGATGATGTTGGTAAAGCCCAACGTGGGTTCGGCCACAAGAGCAGAAGATCAAGCCCAGGGCATTCGTCCATATGCTAGTCTACTCACACCACAAGTTGTATTGGATTGGGAATACACTCGCAAGCCCAATGGTGAATACAAACTCTATTACTTCAAATACATCGAAGATATAAATGGTGACGTAACTACAATCCGTGAATGGTGGGATGAAGCTGTTAAGACTACAATCATCAACACGTCAAAAGACAATATTGAACATCAATACGTTGAACCAAACGGCCTGGGATCGATTCCGGCGGTGTGTGCGTATAACAAGCGTTCATCATATCGTGGCATTGGTGTTAGTGACATTACTGACATTGCTGACTATCAGCGTCTGATCTACAACTACTTGAGTGAGTGGGAACAGTTGGTTAGACTCAGTGTTCACCCAAGTCTAGTTAAGACACCAGACACCAACGCTGGCATTGGCGCAGGTTCAATGATTGAAGTTCCAAATGACACTGACGGATCGCTCAAGCCATACTACCTAGAATATAGCGGCGCCAGTGTTGATGCTATTCAGAGTGGTATTGAACACGCTGTTTCAGCAATTGACAAGATGGCCAATACTGGTGCTGTTCGCGCAACTGAAAGCAAGAAGATTAGTGGCGTGGCAATGGAAACTGAGTTTGAACTGTTGAACGCACGTCTAAGTGAAAAAGCAGACAACCTTGAACTTGCTGAAGAGCAGCTTTGGAAGTTGTGGTGTGTGTATATGGAGCGTGAATGGGAAGGCGTTATTGACTACCCAGGCAGCTTCAACATTCGCGATACGGCTCACGAGATTGAGCAATTGCGTGTGGCATATGAAGCAGCAGAACCTGGCAGTGTAGCAGCACGCGGCGTCCAAAAGAGAGTTACGGAATGGCTGGACTTTGAGCAAGAAGAACTTGCGGAGCTTACAAAAGAAGTCACTCCACACATTATGCAAAGTCTAACGGGTGAGCTTAGAGCAGTTACAACTCAGTCACAGCACCAAGAGTTGATCTCTATGGGCTGGACTGAATACACACAAGGAATGAACAATGAGTAAACTAGGAGGCTATTATGGCTTATAAAAAGAAAGGCAACGGCAAGAAAAAGAAGTAAGTTAACCTATCATAGTATTTTGCTATGATTATACTAAATAACAGTAGCAGCAGACAGTAGGTTCTGTCTGCTGACACTAATTACAAACAAACCGTTAAGAGCGGGCGAGGATTACAATGGCCGAAGAACAAAACATTGGCGAAGCAGCAGCAACTGACGCAGCTGATCAAAAATCAAGTCAGGCACAAGAAGAAGAAGCAACAAAGACATATACCCAAGAAGAAGTAGACAACATGATGGCTCGAATGAAGGGCAGCATGGAGAAGAAACTTCTAAAGCCTTATGAAGGATTGGGTGATCCAGAAGAACTGCGTGATCTGAAAACCAAAGCGGAACAACAGCGTGAGGAACAACAGCTCAAGCGTGGTGAGTTTGAAAAAACACTTCAGGAGAAAATGTCAGTAAAGGATTCAGAAATCCAGAAGCGAGACGCAATCATCAAAGAGTATAAGGTTAACACCCCACTACTTGATGCAGCAGCACGTTATAAAAGTGTGAACCCAGAACAAGTCAAGAGCTTGCTGGCAAGCAATGTGCAGTTGGGTGATGATGGCGAAGTTGTGGTTACTGATGGCAAGGGCGGCGTTCGTTATAATGACAGCGGCAACCCAGTAGGTGTAGACGACCTAGTGCGAGAATTCTTAGATTCGAATCCGCATTTCGTTCAACCGACAGCATCAACAACCCACACTAAGAGCAACTATTATGCTCCCGGTGGTAAACTTGATATCTCAAAACTAGACATGAAGAATCCTGCGGATAGACAAAAGTATGCCGAAGCCAAGAAGGCTGGCAACATTTAATACGCCAATATCTTAAGGAGATTACACCATGGCTAACAACACAACCCTTAACAGTGAACTGTTTACTAACCTGCTTGCAGAAGCACAGTTTGCTGCATACGAGAACTCAGTAGCTCGTCAAATCGTAACAGCTTTTGATTACCCAGCTAACCAAGGCAAGACTCTTCAGGTTCCTGTTTACTCAGCAGTATCAGCAGTAGACCTATCTGAAGGTGTTGCTCCAAGCGCAGCTGACACCAACACAAACTCAGCAGAAATCACTCTTGGTGAAATCGGCACATACTTCCAGATCACTGACTTCCTACGTGATTCTGCACAGCGTGACGTTATCTCTGAGCTAGGCATGAACGCTGGTATGGCCATTGCTGAAAAGATGGACCAAGGCGTTTGGGATCTGTTCAATTCATTCACACAGAGTGTGGGCGTTGAGGACTCAGCAGTAACAGTTGACAACATCTTTGAAGCAGTAGCAACCCTACGCAGCAACAAGATCACTGGTCCTTTCTACTGTGTAGTTGACCCACGTCAAGCACTTAGCTTGAAGAAAGAACTAGCAACTGTTGGTGGCGCTAACTTGACCGCAAGTGAAATTGGTAGCGACATCCTACGTGGCTTCTACATTGGTTCAATAGCTGGATGCCAGATCTTTGAATCTGCACTAGTTAAGTCAGATCTTAACACTGACGCTGATGGCGACGTTAACGCAGTAGGCGCAGTATTCAGTCCTAAGGCAATCGGTCACGCAATCCGTGGCGGTGTTGTAATGGAAGATGAGCGTAAAGCAGCAGCGCGTGCTACTGACATCATGGTAAGTGCCGTGGTAGGTCAGACTATTCTACAAGACAGCTTCGGTGTTAAAATCGTCGGTTCAGTATAAGGAGTAGATGATGTCTTTTATTATTGAGAACAACAATGTAATCAGCTTTGCTGTATTTGATGACGTGTTAAAGCGTGATCAGAGAATCTTTGACAATAATGAAGGCATCACTGACGAGTTAGTTGAAGAGCATCTTATACAAGCTACGGCGGACGTGCTCACAAGGTTTCGTGCGTATAGTTGGTGGACAGACTATTATCTGCAACGCCGTGACACAAACGGCAATCCCATCAACACGTTAGCTGATATCCCAAGTTTAGATGTCAATCGCATTGTAAGCAGGCAGGAACTGTTCACAGAACTTGCTGTTTACACTGCACTCGCTGAATATACGCTGCCTATGATAGCGGACTTTGGCGCAGAAGACAGCGACGAACGGAATAAGATGGATTACTATTCAAACAAAGCAGATCGTCTGTTTGGGCATTTAATTAGTTTGGGTGACTGGTATGACTTTGATGATGATGGCACTGTTGCATCGTCTGAAAAAGAGCCTGGACACTACAACTTAAAAAGGATTAGATAATGAGAGATGAAATCATTGAAAAAATACGTTTGTCGGGCTTAGGCTCTCTGGGCGTGAGCAATGAACTGCCATTTGATGACAATGGCCAGGCTCTCTTTATTAAGAACGCCAAACAAGTTTACGTTGACAATCCACAGACAAGTCAGGAGCCATTGTTTCAGACTTTGAATGGGGGCTGCAACGTAAACAACTCCACAACAACTGTCAGTGTGTTCTTTGCTATTGATGCGAAGAACAAACCCGCTGATTATGAAACGAATATTGCCAAGCTACAGAGTGTCAAAGACAGTGTGACATTTGAAGGCAGCACAAGCAGACTGGTGTTTACCAGCACTGAATATGCAGGTGATTTGTTGATCAGTGAAATAGAATATGAATTTACCAGGATAACATAAGGAAACCAATCATGGCTTACATTTACCCAGCACCAGGTAACGCAATATCACAGGTAACCCTCAACCTAAAGTTGACAGGTGACTCCAATGGTCTTGACGTTCCTGCTCTGCGAGACGTAACACTAAACGCATCTAACGATGTATTCACTTGGACATCACTTGATAGTGCTTCTAAGCAACAGGTTGCTACTACAGCTACCAACAGCTTGAGTATGAACATTGTGTTGGACCAGCTAACATTCTTTGGTGACAGCGCAGCTACATCTGAAGACGCACAAACTGCGGGCATCTTTGGCCTTTCAAACGACAAGAATCTTGTTGATTTTGAACTGTTCATGGGTGACGAAAGTGACGGCAGCACAGGCAAAACTATAAGTGGCAAAGGCTACATTACTGGTCTTGCACCAACTGTGTCAGCGGACAGCCCAGTCTGGGTATCACCAATCACAATCACCGTAACAGGCGACTATACTGTAGTTTAATGTTGTGAAAACAAGTGAAAAAGTAGGGGGCTAGTTCCCCTACTTTTGTGTTTGCTAAATACAAAGTAGAGGTTAATAGATGAAAGATATAATTGAGAACAAGAGTGAAAAAGAGATACTGGAAAGTATCATAGCAGAAACTGCAAAAGCAAACAACGAAATTGCTTGCGCACAAACAGATATTAAGAAAGCCAAGAACAGATTGAACTTTTTAATCGTTTTGGTCAACAACTTGATCAACAGAAACGGAGATAAACAGAAATGAAACTACAACAACTCGCATCAAAGCCTACCCTTACCAAAATTGTAATTGACGACGAAGACATCGTAAAAGAATACGGTGAAGAACTTGAGTTCTACATCTATGATCGCCAGCCAATGTCAGTGTTTATGAAGCTGGCCAGCATGGATCAGAACGAAAACTCACTTGAAGATCTTGCTCACATCGTCGAAGATATGATTATGGATGAACAGGGTAAGAAAATCATCAACAAAGACGTTAGTTTGCCAATTGATGTGATGGTAAAAGTGATTGAGAAGACGGTGAATCGCTTGGGAAACACCAAGACCCCGACTTCAGTAGAGTAACACCTATGATGAACGCGTGGTTGACACTGGATTTTGTCGCCACGCGCTATGGCAAATTGCCAAGTGAGGTGTTAAAGTCGGGGGACACTGCTGACGTTCAGTGTGCAGAATTAGCTGTTCAATATGAGAACTTCAAGCGCAACGAAGAGAAGGACGGGAAAACTGCTCATAATCACTCACAAGAAGACCTACTAAATATGGTAAAGAAAGTGAAGGAAAAGAAAAATGAGACTGCGTCAGAAAACTAATAGAATTGCACCAACACTCACCCGCAAACAGCGCAAGCTGAATCGTGTGCCCAACGAAGCTCACGACTATTTCAAAAGCATTACACCAGTTGACACTGGTAACGCACGACGCAGAACACGGCTACAAGGCGAAACAATCAAAGCAAACTACCCTTATGCCACACCGCTAGACAACGGATACAGTAAGCAAGCGCCAAACGGAATGAGCGAGCCAACAATTGACTTCATCCAAGACTTGGTTAAACGGATACTAGGAAAATAAGATGGCCACAACTAGAGATAGATATCTATTAGACGTTGACACGCGTGGGGCAACAAGAGGCATCAACGGAGTCAAAGCTGCCCTAGGCAGCCTGGCAGGTATTATTGCCGTTAGCGAACTTGCACAGCTGGGTAGAAGTATTGTGGGCGTGGGGCTCGAGTTTGAAAAGTTTGAAACCATCCTTACTACACTAACTGGCAGCCAGCAAGCAGCACGTCGAGAACTAGAAAGACTTCAGGTATTGAGCAAACAGCTACCACAAGACGTAGCTGACATCAACAGCGCGTTTGTAATACTTGAAAGAAACGGTCTCAGCACCACAACTGAAAGCCTAGAAGCTCTATCAAACGTTGCCACAGCTAACGGACGCTCGCTAGAACAGGTGGCTGAAGCAACTGCTGACGCATTGACTGGCGAATTTGAACGTCTAAAAGAGTTTGGTGTGCGTGTCACACGAGAGGGCGAACAATTAAGTGTTAACCTTGGCAACTCATTCTTGGGATCAGTAGCTAACGGGCGTGAACTTATTGACTTACTGGTTGAATTGGGTAACACTGAGTATGGCGGCGCTGCAGAAGCCAACGCACAAACACTTGATCAAAGTTTAAGCAACCTACGTGGCGCTGCTAGCATTGCATCAAGTGAATTTACACAGGGTCTACGCCCAGCACTCAAAGAAGTAGCAGATGAAATAACCAATGTGCTCGAACAGAACGACCAACTAGCAAAAGAACTTGGTGCTGACCTAGGTGACGCAATCAAAGCAAGTGCTGAAGCAATCAAGTTCCTAGTGGCCAACTTAGACCTAGTTAAGGCTGCCGCAAGTGCTCTGATCACAGTTAAACTTGTTGAATTGTTTGCCGGTATTAAACGCAGCATCGGCGGAGCCATCAATCAACTCATTGAATTCAACGTAGAAGCCAACGGCGCTGCCAGAGGGCTTGCACGATTTGGTGTAGCTGGTCGAGTATTGGCAGGATTAGGCGCATTGTTTGGCAAGCTGTTGACGTTCATTAATCCAGTTACCGCAGCAATTGCTACCGCCGCTGGACTTTTAGTTTACTTCAAAGACACCACTGTCACTTTGGGTGAGACAACTTCTAGTGTGGGCGAAATCTTACTTGCATTGGTCAGCAAAGCAAAAACGTTGGCCACAGTGGTAGGCACAACTGTTGTAACTGCATTTCAAAACTTTATTGACTTGATAGCAGGCATCCTAGAACCATTTAGACTATCATTTACTGGTGCGCTCACTGTGATTAGAGAGTTTGTAAACACAGGCATTGGACGTCTTGTTGGCTTCTTCGATTACATCGTTCGAGCGGTGACTGCGGTGCCACGCTTGTTTGCCCAAGGTTTCTCCGCAGCAGGTGTGGGCATTCAGACATTTGTTGATCAATCATCAACAAGGCTGCAAGAACTGTGGGACTTCATTAAAACACTCGGTGACGACCCAATTGAAGGTGAGTTCCAGGGATTGTTCTTTACTATTGCCGATCAAGTAAACAAGATCAAAGGCATTGAACCAGTCGACTGGGATGAAATAATGGCACGTGACTTCTTAGGTGAAGCTGGCGACGCTATTAAAGGCACAATTGAACAGATTGTCATCAATCACCGTGCTGCCAAAGACGCACTTAACCAGAACAAAGAAGCACAAGACGATGTTAACGAATCATCAGAAGACAACAACAAGCTAACTGACGAACAGATTGCCAAGCAAGAGCGTCTACTTGCTCTCAAACGTTCACAACAGCGCACAGATGAAATCATCAGAGACATCAACCAGCGCACAGCAGACGCTATTCAAGACAAGCAGCTTGAAGGACTGCGTGGCATAACACGTGAACTCAAAGAAATTGAAGTGCGTGAACTACGTGCTGCCAGAGCATCAAAGCAGCGCCTAAAGGATCAGCTAGAGCCTGGACAAAACGATGCTATTCTGCAGGGACAGCTACAGCAAATTGACAAAGCCACAAGAGCAGCAATTAAAGCCCAGCAGGAAGCAACACAAGCAGCGTATGAGCAGTCAAGGCAGTTCAGCACTGGCTGGGAACGTGCATTTGATGAATACCAAGACAACGCTACTAACGCAGCACAAACAGCAGAACGTTTATTTCAACAGACCACGCAGTCAATGGAAGATTCAATTGTCAACTTTGCCAAGACTGGTAAGTTTGAGTTCCGTGATTTTATTGACACCATACTTGAAGAACTGTTGAGAAGTCAGATACGTCAATTGCTTGCTTCAACATTTGGAGCACTTGGCAGTGGTGGCGGTGGCGGAAGCAGCGCCTTAGACACATTTGCTGGCTTCTTTGCTAACGGTGGCACAATTCCAAGTGGTCAGTTTGGTGTTGTTGGTGAGAAGGGTCCTGAACTTGTAAGTGGTCCCGCTCAGGTTACACCAGGCGCTGGCAGCTCAAACGTTACATACAACATAAACGCAGTTGATGCAGCCAGCTTCAAGCAAATGGTAGCACGTGACCCTGAATTTATATACGCCGTAACAGAACGTGGTAAGCGCAGCCTGCCGCAGACAAGGAGATAAACAGATGTCGTTTCAATATGTATTTGACAACGCAACACAGATCAGCATAAGCAAGCGCAAGAACATTGCGCAAACCATTAGCAGAGGCGGTGTGGTAAAAGCAACTAGCCTTGGTGCGGCTAATTATGAATTCATAGTTAGTCTTCCAGACGGTCCCAAGTGGAGTGATAACAGACGCTTAATTGAATTAGTTGACTCATTGGATCGCACCACTGTAGACACCGTCCAAATTAGTAATCCGGGTATGTCTTACATAGCGGAGTATCAAGGTGACTTAACCAACGTAACCGGCGTCACAGTAAGCTACACTAGCGGTAATACAGTAACCATAACTGGGGGAGCAACACTTGGTTCGGGCTTTCGCTTTAGAGCAGGTGACTACATTCAGTTAGGAAGTGCAAGTGTTTACACTGTGGTAGAAGATGTAGCGTTCAACGTAGACACAATTACTGTTCATCGTCCCATTCGCGAAGCTGTCGGCGGATACACTCTTAAAGTGGGCACTGATGTTAGCTGGGACATTATCTGCGTGAGTATGCCAACTTGGACCATCTTCGGTTACAATCAAGTAAGCTGGAGTGGTGAGTTTGTGTTTGCGGAGGCACTATAATGGCGTTGGATCTATCAAGTTATACAAGTATACAATCAAACCTCTTTGTTAAGATGGACGTGCCAGGTTATCAGGTATTAACATTCACAGATTATCACAAAGACTACACTATAGGTTCGGACACTTATCAAAGCCTTGGCGAACTATTAAACATTACAACAACAACAGACGAACTGCGAGCAACCCCAAAAGAAGTAGGTATATCAATCAGCGGTGTGCCATCCAGCAACGTTTCTGAGATACTTGACAACCGTATTAAAGGAAGTAGCGTAACTGTCAAGCGTGGATTGTTTGATGTAACTACCGGCGAACTAATTGTCATGTCAGGCAACCCTGCACCCAAGTTTGAAGGCATCGTAAGTAACTTTGACATTGCAAACGATTTAGATATGGGCAGTGACACTGGCAGCATTACAATCACTCTGAACATAACCAACATTGTGGAATTGTTAAATAACAAAGTTAGCGGGCGCAGGACTAACCCAATAGACTTCCCAGCACAAGAGTTGATGAGTCGTGTTGGTGCACTAGCAAAATCAAACTTTAACTTTGGAGCACCTAAATGAGTTTTTTAAGTGGCGTAGCCGACTTGGGCAAAACTGCACTTCAATATGCGGGTGGAGACAGCTTTGGTGGCAGTCTAATTAGAACTATTGGCCTTGGGTATGCCGTAAGTCGACTTAGTTCAAACACAATCAAATCAAACAACAGTGGCACAAAGAACATTGACCAAGGTGTGCGACTACAGATTGAACCAGATGCGCAGACTAAAGTTCCTGTGTTGTATGGACAAGCATACTTTAGTGGTAACATATTCGATGCGCGAATGAGTGCAGACAATAAGACCATGTGGTATGCTCTGGCACTATCTGAAAGAACCGGTGTTAAACTAAGTGACGGCACGGCATCAACCTACGTATTCAATAACGTATATCGCAATGGACAACGCATTGTGTTTCGCGCAGATGGTATTACTTCAAGCTATGCCGTAGACACTAATGGCACCATTGATCAAAGCATCGACGGACTGTTTGAAGTATATCTATATGCAGGTGATTCAACGCTTGGACAAGTTCCACAAAGTTATACTGGCACAGTGCCCGACGCTTACACTATATTTCCTGAATGGACAGCACTAACACACCCAGCCGACGACTTAATATTTGCCATAATCAAAGTCAACTATAGTCGTGACAAGAACGTTACGGGATTGGGCAACATACTATTTCAAGTAGAAAACAGTATGAACTTGCCCGGTGATGTTGTTGAGGACTACTTGACCTCAACAGTTTACGGGTTGGGTATTGGCGCAGCCGACCTTGACACAACTACACTTGATGATCTGAACACCTACAGCGCAAACTCTGTGGCATACAATGACGAAGGAACAGGTGCGCAAACACTACCTAATCGTTACCAGATAAATGGTTTGGTTGACACTGACGAAAACGTATTAGAAAACGCTGAGAACCTATGTAGTGCCGCCGCAACTTGGTTGACATACGACACACAAGCAGGCGTTTGGGGCGTGGTTATTAATAAGGCCGCATCAAGTGTTGCCAGCTTTAGTGATGCGAATGTATTGGGGTCCATTGGTGTGGGCGGCACTGGACTTACTGACCTTTATAACAGCGTCAAAGTAGAATTCCCACATCGAGACTTGCGTGATAGCAGCGACTTCATTAAGATTGAAATCCCCGCCAACGAACGCAATGCTAATGAGCCAGACAACACGCTGGTTATCACATACGACAATATTAACGAAGCTGTTCAAGCAGAACTATTAGGCTTTATAGAGTTGAAACAAAGCCGTGTGAATCTAATGGTTGAT
>Ga0306867_1000842_pt1 | contig 15902 bp, 22 predicted proteins | sample AntRauTorckE6831_FD_190432 | JGI IMG/M metagenome (GOLD analysis project Ga0306867, IMG submission 190432) | Saline lake microbial communities from Rauer Islands, Antarctica - Metagenome Torckler E6 #831 (v2) (version 2) | ecosystem: Environmental > Aquatic > Non-marine Saline and Alkaline >... | reverse complement strand
ATTGACGGAGTCGTCGTCGGCGGCGGCGGCATAGGTGGCGGCATTGACGTAGTCGGCGGCGGCGGCGGCGCGGTAGGCGGCGCGGGCGGCGTTGGCGGAGAAGGCGGCGGCTTCGGCAGCAGCTTCGGCGGAGAGGGCGGCGATGGCAGCTTCGGTGGAGAAGGTGGCGGCGGCGTCGGCGGCGGCGCGGGCGGCGGCGCGGGCGGCGGTCCATTGCTGGCCGCTAAAAAGTAAATCCATGCCATCAATGACCGGATCAATGACTGCCTGTGCGGCGTCCGTTTTCTGGGGCATTGCCCGCAATTCAGCGGCCAGAAACCCCCAGTGCACGCGGCTCAAATCTTTTCCGTCGCGCCCAACTGCGTCCGGCAAGGCGGCAAAAAACGCCGTCCCCTCACCATCGGGCAAGTCCTCGTAAATGTTTTCGGCAATGCGCAGGACCGCAACTGGTACACCAAACCGCTCAAAGGCTGGCGTGGGGTCGCTGGAGTGCGTCAGGCATGAGATAAAACAGCCCTGTCCCCCAACGGCGTTTTTGCTGGGCTTCCAATACGATCCGCGAACCAAAGCATCTGCCTTAATATGCGCGGCAACCTCGGCGCGGAGGATTTCGGTGTTTTTCGTAAGTGTCATGGTCGTTCTCCTATTGGTGCGGCGTGGGCGGCGCTGGGCCGGGTTTCAATCGTTATGACTTGGCACCGCGCCGCCTCCTCGGGCAATGCACGTGCATTCCCGTCCTCCCACCGAAATGAGTTCAAAGTCTTCACCGATCGCATGAGCGATGCGCGCGGTCGTCTTCAGAGTAAGGTTAGGGCCATTGCTAGAAAAGATCTGCGACACGCGCGCAGGGCTTATGCCCAACCTTTCCGAAAGCTCTTTTTTGCCGACACCTTTTCGGTTCATAGCTTTCTGAAGCGCCACCTGCGTCGAGAAAACCAAAGCTTCAGTTGCAAAGTCTTCCTCTTCACCTTTTTTCGGCCCCAGCAACTCTTTATTGATGGCCATGCCTATTCTCCCGCTCTTCTGTCGTGGTGCAGGCGCATATCAGCGTGCAATCGCTGGCAAGCCCGAATTTCCATGGAGTGAAGCCTGCTGGAATCACATAGGAACCATATACCCTGATCAGCATCCATTCCTCCCCGGTCGGGTTGTGGGTCACTCTGTCGCCGGGTTCGAATTGTGTCATGTGCCGCTCCCATACTTTACTTTCATTCGTCAGTCTCCTTCTCTTGGTCGTCGCGCATCTCAGGGTCTTCGACAGCAAGAACGCATAGTTGCTCCGCAAGATCGAAGACCCCGTCGGGATCGTCAGTAATCACTATCGCCAACCGGACCCGTGGCGGGTATGGGCGTGGGCTTGAACGTGTCATTCAAACGCCCTGTGGATTGATCGTAGTATAGTATTCCAGCCTCACCAGTTTCACCGGAGAAGCGGTTCTTGAGGACCCTTAGTATCGTTTCGTTTCGGTGGTCCTCGTCCTGCTGATTACGCTCTAGGCCGATCACGATGTCGGATAGTTGAGCGATAGCATGTGAACCTCGGAGCTGTGACAAGGAGGTCATAGCGCCTTCCTCGTGTCCTACCCCCGGCGGTCTCTTGAGGTGGGAGACAACGTGCAGACCAGCGCCCGTCTCTTCAACGAGGGAGCGCATCTTGGTCATGAGCATGTCTATGAGTCGTCGTTCGTCCAAATCGGTATCATTGGCGGAGGCATCTGAAACTGCAATGCTAATGTGGTCGAGGACGATGTAGTCGCACTCACAAGAGGTTGCCAGATAGCGGATACGATCAAGAAGATTGCCAGCAGTAGTGCTGCCGAAGTGGTCATAGAGCCAAAGGTGGTCGCCACCTGAGGTTGCCTTAAACGCGTCATGAAGTTGTTCCTCTGTGAAGTAGCCACGATCCAAATGGAGCGGGTGGTTTATCTCGATGCCCATCATGCCCAGCGTGGTCCGCTCGATGTTCTCTTCGAGCATGATCATGCCAACCTTCTGTCCCTTGTTACGGAGTAGGTCGAAGAACACCTCACGAACCACAGCGGATTTCCCTACGCCTGAACCAGCAGTCCATACGACAAGCTCGCCCTTGCGATTGCCCCAAGTCTTCTTGTTGAGTTCAGCCCAAGGGTATTCCTGAGCATGGTTCTCTTTGGGAGCCTTGACGCGTTCCCAGAGATCACCCGCTGAGACAATCCCGTCAGGCCGATATGGCTTGGCGTTCCACATGGCCTCAACCACTTCCTTACCCCGACCAGCGACGTGGCACTCGTTAGGGTCTTTCAGCGGTAGATCAGCGATGAACGCCTGACCGGGCTTGCACAACTTGGAACATTCCGTTGAAGCGATGCGACCGGGTTCATCCATGTCGAACATGAAGATGACCTTCTCGAATGATGTGACGAATTCGAGTGACTGTTGGATTGCTCTGACAGCACTCTTGCCCTTCTTGTCCACACCATTTGGTAAGCTCACGACCGGCCACTTGTTACCTTGAAGCTGTGACATGGTCATGCAGTCAATCTCACCCTCGGTGATCACGAGCATCTTACCACCGGGTTTCCAGAGGTGTTGCCCCCAGAGGCCCGGCTTCTGTTCGCCTAGGTGTACGAACTCCTTGTTAGGATATCTCACCTTCTGGGCGATCAGTTTCCCTTCTCGTTTGAAACCTGCGATCTGGACGGTGTTACCCTTCCAATCTTCGCCAACGCTATAGTTGAACTTGCGACAGGTCTCGTCTGTGAGACGACGCTTGCCGAGGGAGCGGAACTCTCCAGTACGCAAAAGGTCCAACTTAGGACGCGGCGCTGGGCGGCTCTCGGTGTACGCTCCCTCGGCACCCTCAGCCTTGCCGTATGTGTCACACGAAAAGCAATAAGTATGCCCATCGGTATATACGGCGTTGGCATCTGAGGACCCACATTCGTCACAGGGGCCTTTAAACATCAGAGCACTATCTTCGGCGTGATCATCCATGTGTTTTGCCTCCTGAGCGTTTTGGGGTTAAATCTAGGGTGTCGGGTAATCGGGGGTTGGGTTGTCTGAGACGGTTGCAGCGGGATATCTGTCCTGTAAAAACCTGACCAGATCGTCTATCGCTTGCCATTGCTCAGTGGTGCGGGTGAGTGCCCGTGTTCCTTCTTCGTCAAGACCTCCGACTACGCCGATGGCTACTGATAGAGCGTCTTGTCCTTTGGTATGGGAGCCACAGGTTTTGATGTTTCGGCCAAGCTGGATTGTACCAGTGCCCAGAACGACAAAGTGCCACCCAACCCCAAGCCTACCTTGCTTGCAGTGGAGGACATCTAGTTCTCTTATGGTTGGTTCGAGTCCAGGCTTGGTAAGCGTGTCCCGTACGGCGATGAACCGAGTTTCAACTCGATCCACCGTTTTGAACAAATCTGTGCGGAGCATCAGTTTTCCTCAAGCCAATCTAGGGGAACCTTGGGACCCTTAGCGTACAGGAAGCCGTGTTTCTCACACCAACTGGCGTATGTTGTTTTGGATTGCTTGGAAATCTTGGCGTTCGGATTTGAGAACAGAAACCGAATGTCCAAGTGCGGGTGTTGACGCTTAATGAGGATGTGCTTGGCGCGATCATCCACAAGGAAGCGACCCTTGGCCTCAATGATAAGAGGCTCTTCTCGGAGCAAACCATCTGGTCGAGTTTCAACCACATAATCCGGTGTGTACTTAGATACCCTTTGAGGCCTTGTGTACTCGATCTTCATTTCCTCATAGGAGAACACGACATCATGCTTCGTAAGTTCGTCAGCAATGTCCTCCTCAAGGCCAGACCGGAAGCCATACTTTAGAGCGACTTGCCGTTTATTCGCCATGTGCAAGCCCTCCCTTATCCCTACGCTTGTGCGAGGGGATTTCACCCCCGCACCTGCTGCACTCTCGTTCAGTAATCGCCATCATCGCCACCACCATCATCATCAGTGTCGTCGGGAGGGTTGTTACCTGAGTCACGGGTGTCGGTTTCGCCGTCAGCATCGTCGCCTACGTCGGGGTCGGCCATGTAACCTTCCTGAGCCTTGAAGCCCATCGAGGATGCACTCGGGCCGGAACCTGAGACCAACTCGATGATCTGAACGCCGACCGGTTGAAGGCTAACGCCTTTCTTGGCACCGGCTTCCCATGCGTAGACCTCAGCGGACACGACATAGGTCGAACCGCCGAATGGGTTTACATCGACAGGCTTGAGGGCAGCATCGAACATCTTAGGCTTGCGGTCCCATAGTTTACCGTCGCGCTTACGCAGCTTGTTCTTGACGCGGCACTTGAAGACAACGTTGCCGGTCTCGTCGCCGTCTTCGTTGGTCTCGAAGTACCACATGGTGTTGTCGGCCTTATTAGGGGCCTTGCCTGTGTGTGCCTTGAAGTGCTCCGAGAGGATTTCCATAGTCTGCTTGGCCTCGAACTTGGGCACCGAAACGTCGGCCTTGTACTGGCCCAGCTCGTCGAACTTTGTGTCAGGCTGCGCTAGACGGGGATAGACTGCTTTTCCGGGGCCGATGGAGATTGGGTCTTTGTTAGGCATGTGTTTTCGTCCTTATTGGAGAGGATGTTAAAACGCACGAAGCCCCGCACCGTGATGGTGCAGGGCTGTGAGGTGTCCACTTGTGCGAGAGGGTTTTTTGGGGGAGGGGTTGTTAGCCGATCATGCTAAGCCGTTGTTCTCCTTGTATCTGATGGCTGCGTTGATGGCCTGCCCACGGGTGTTGTGAACCGATACGGTGTTTTGTCCGTCCCTGACGGCGAAGTGTGTGCCCTGACGAACGACTTGAATGATTGACATGGGCGAGTCCTTTCGATTGAGGATGAGCGTTTTGGGGTATAATCTAGGGTGTCGGGTAATAGATTGGAGAGGCCTGCGACTAGGAAAAGAAAAACTGGCTATCTAGGACTTGGTAGATATCCAGATTACCAGCTTCGGGCAGCGGTTTGATCTTCCCGGTGTCTTCGTCCTTCACGTTGAGCATTAGCTCCTCACGGAAACGCTCAAGGTTCTTCCCGTCTTCGTACATATCCACGAAAGCAGGCTTGATGCACTCTTCACAGAACCGAGGCATGTCCGCAGCGTGAACCCCGAAGCTGTCGTGGATCATAGCAAACGACATGCCCATACCATCAGCCCTCAGGATCGCCATACGCATGTGGCAGGCGTCCATAGAGTGGATGTAGTTAGGTGAGAGAGACTGCCCCATCTTCCGAGCGTCCAGTTTGTTGGTGCGATCTACGATGCTCAGTTTGGACATCTTACCATCGAGGTATGTTTCAACCCGGCGAGTCTTCTCGTCATACTTCGCTTGCTGCACCACGAAACCGTCAGGTGTTGTCCACTGGAGAGGCGTGACGCTGTTCTTGGAGGCAACCCGAGCTGTCGCTGTGATCCAATCCATCGCTGATCGAGCAGCTATGACTGTGCTTGAGATTGCATCCCACACATGCTTGGCGACCAGTGGGCTGATCTTCGAGCGTATCACGTCCATCTCGACGGGCATCTCTGCACCCCCTTCGGCCTTCTCTTTGTAGTAGTCGAAGACGTAATCCATGCAGGCGCTGAACGTGCCAGAGTAGGGGACGATCATCACAGGGCGTTTACAGAGACCGCGAGTGATCCCCATCTCAAGTGCAACCCTTGCGAAGTCGCTAGTATCTGCCGCGATACGAAGGCTTGCCTCAGCCTTCGTTGCGACCGCCTTGTAGATATCCTGACGATCCTCGTGTCCTGTCAGGTTGACGTGAAAGCCACCCTGTTCATCCCGAAGCAGGGCAGAGAAGTGCTGCAGGCCTGAACAGGTAGCATCGAAGTGGACAGGCATGTGGGATACATAGCCAGTGCCATAGTTGCACAGGCCAGCCCACTCAAGGGCACCTCGGAGCGCCATGAAGGGTTCATCGGCCTTGGTCCATCGGAGATCGTTGAGAGGGTCCATGGCGATCTCTTGCAACATCACCTCGTTCTCTTCGACCCATGCCACACGATCAGCGAGGGGAAGCTTGTCTTGGCCCCAAGCATTCGCAACGGCCACCGCGAGGTACCCTTCGTGCTCTGGTGTGTCGATTGCCTTACCCTCGGAGAACTCAATCAGAGCCTTGACGTAGTCTGTGCCCTGTGGGTTCAGGAAGGGAACCTTAGGGTACGCACGACCACGGCTATCCACATCGTGAGGGAAGTAGATCGCGTCATACTGAGAGAAGCGATTGGCCATTGAGATCGTCCGCAGCACAGCGATCCGCTTGGAGATCATGCGGCGGTTCGTGTCGCGGACCTCGTAGCAGTCTTTCTTGTACTCCTTCATGATTTCCTCGTTCGTGTCCGCACCTACGGGTGGCTTGGGCAGTTCCAAGGGGTCAGCCGTGGGTAGACCGGGCACATCGAGCGAACGTGAGAACACCTTGTCCAGCACATCGACCATCACAGGGTTCACGCGCCATGCGGTGCGCTGTATCTTGTTGATAGGGTCAATGATCTGGCTCATGTCGCGGTTCTCGAGTTCTGCGAGGTATCTGTACTTCGCATCCTTCACGAAGCGATAGGGCTGCACGTTATCGGTGTAATAGGCACCACCAACCAAGGCATCGTTAGTCCAATCCTTGGGAGGCACGACCATTGGGTAGAACACAGTGAATAGGTTTGCAGCCTTGTCCATCCGGTCTGCCAACACCTCAATCATCGCTGGTGCAAAGGCCACGCAGTCAACAGTGCGGGCACCATCATACTGAACGAACTCCTCGATAACGCCTGTGGTGCTGCTCAGAATTTGCAGAAGGACCAACCCAAGGTTCAGACGTTCGGACTGGCCCCAGCCTTCGGCCCGCCACTCTAGTTGCTGTTGGTGGAAGGTACGAACCATCAGTTCCCGACGACGACGCCGAGGAAGATCACGACGCTGGAAATCCTTGACGATCTTCTTGAGCAGCGCCTTCCGGTTCTCCGCGAAGTATCTCATGCGGAACTCGTCGTGGATACCCTGAGTGGCCGAGAGAACCACTCGGGTCTTCCGTGCGTTCTTACCCTTGCCTCCCTTTGACGTCGTCATTGTTGTGTTGATCACCCAACGAAGGAAGATGAAGGCCATTGTGTCCACATCGCCGAACTCTTCGATCAGCTTGAGGGCACGAGGACGACGACCAGCCTTGCCAGCCTTCTTCTCTTCAACCCATGCCTCGATACCTTGGATGAAGTTTAGCAGCATGAAGTCCAGGGTTTGACGACCTGCGTGGGTGTCTGCGAAATCGTCACGTTCCTCTGCCTTCTCGTGGTTGCGGAAGTAACGGGCACGGGTTGCTTCACGCATCTCAGCTTCGAGTGCGATCTGTTTGTTCATCATTGGGTGCAACATGAGGGGAAACCTTTCGGAGATAACTCTAGGGTGTCGGGTAATTGAAACCCTTGCTATATAAGCTCCAGAATATGCGGATGCATGGCACGGGCGACCTCGGCGAATACCGGAACCACAACCGAATTTCCGAACTGCCGGTAGGCCTGTGTGTCGGAGACAGGAATACGGAAGCTGTCCTCATGTCCCATGAGGCGGGCGCATTCCCGTGGGGTTAACCGCCGGGGATTGCGGCCTTCGCCGCGACTAACAAGAATCTCTGAACCATCCTTGTAGTAGCGAGCAGAAAGCGTCCGAGAGATGCTGTCACCGTCGACCAGACCAAAGCCGAAGCCATTTCCCTTTGCACGGTGTTTGGCGGCATATCCCTGCAAATAGGCCCAGAGCTTGTCCGAGAGGGTGTAACGTGCATCGACAGTGGCGTCGTTGCCGCCGGTAAAATGGCTTTCAGGCGCTTCGCTGTCGTCCTCCGGGTGCAGAATGTCTCGCATGCGGCGGTGTCCACGCTGCGGGATCGTCATGTCATCGAAGGAGAACGGAACGTCCTCGCGGAACCCTACCATGACGATCCGCTCCCGGTGCTGTGGAACGAAATGGGCTGCATCGATGATCCGGGTGTGGAGATTGTAGCCAAGTTCGTCCTCGAGTTTGCGCCGGATCACCGCGAACGTACGCCCCTTGTCGTGGCTCTTCAGGTTCTTGACGTTCTCGAGCAGGAAGGCTGCGGGCCGGTGGTGCAGCAGGATGCGCAGCACATCGAAGAACAGCGTACCCTGCGTTTCGTTCAGAAATCCGTGATTGCGGCTCAGCGCGTTGAACTTCGAGACACCGGCAATAGAAAATGGCTGGCATGGAAACCCCGCGACGAGCACATCATGGGCCGGGATTTCAGATGCTTCGAGTACGCGAATGTCGCCTTCGATAGGCCGGTTTTCGGGGAAGTTGGCACGGTAGGTGGCCTGAGCGAACTTGTCCCACTCCGAGGTCATCACGCACCGCCCGCCGGCCTGCTCCATCGCCCGTCTCAGGCCACCGATACCGGCGAACAGGTCGATGAAGGTGAAATCTCCGTCGGACATTAGGGTTTCGGTCGTGGTGGTGGTATCGGTATGCATGGTCATGACTGTACTATCTCCAAAGGTCAAAGATGAAGTGAAGCAGGGTGATCAGGGTAGCGATGATGTAGAGCCAAACTAAAAGCGGCCCGACGTTGTTAAAGCTGGTAAGGTACACCCACAGGCTTTCGGCGGTCAATCTTGGTCCCTCCATATGGTGCCCTCGAGAAGGGCTGTGACGAGGCACAGAGGACCTAAGAAGGCGATCAGGGGCAGACATACCACGAGAATTTTATACATCATCATCATCATCATCATGAGAGCCTCCCTCGTGTGTGTTGGAGAGCTTCGCCGCCTGCTCTCGATAGATACGGGCGAGAAGGGCAGAGCCTGTTTTCTTAGACATCTCTAAGTAAACGGCTGCGGGTGACTGTTGTGTTTGTTGATTGGAAACCATAGGTCAGTCCCCCTCGTGTGTGCTGCTGGTTTGGTTGTCCCATTGGTGCGCCTCAAGGAAATCCATGGGTGCTGACGAATACAGTTTTTCAGCCAGTCTAATGATTTCCACGGCGGTCAGGGTCAGGTGAAACTCGGGCCACGGGTAGGCGGTTTGCAGGCGGTCAAGCTCTGCGACGGCCTCACTCTCGCTCATGCCATAGTCTAAGGTGACAAGGGCGTGATGCATGTGGGCAGGAAGGCCGCGCCAATCGGCTTGCGTGTAGGCCTTGGCGATGTTGATTGAGAAGGTTTTCATGGGTTCAATCCTCTTCGAAAAGGCGGCGCAGGGTGCTCTCGGGTAGGTTGGCTTCATAGCTCATGATTGTATCCTTATGGCTTTGCTTCGTTGAAGGTGATACGCCCTCGCGATTGCGTGGCCATGGCGTAGAGGTGTGGCTCCATGTCAATCGCGACGTAGGCGAAGGGATCGGTCAGGACAATCTGATCACCACGCATCATCCAGTTGAGGACATGTGCATCGAAACAGAAGGGTTCCGCTTTGTCGGTGATCCTCTGGATTGCCTCAAGGTGCATCCGTACTGACAAGGCTTCGACCACTGGTACATTCTGCATGGCCCTGCTACCGCAGATAACGTCGGGAAACCCGCCAAAGCATGAAGGCCTGTTGGGATATTGTGTGGGAGTGAGGGCCTCAAGGATCGCCTGGAAACTGTCTGTCCGTTCATCAATGTGCAGGGCAAGGATACGCGGCATCCAAGGTTCAGGGTTTTGAAGGGTCATAACGTACGCCGCCCAAAACAGCCAACCATCCTCATTTGTTCGACCTACCTTGACCACGGTGTTGGGGATAGGGCCTTCATAGACGGTGGAGAAAGCACCTTCTGAGCCGCTTCCATGGCATAGGATTTCGGGCTGTGTCTTGAGCTTTTGAAAGGTAACGGTATCAATCATGGTGTAGTTCCTTCCCATATTGCGAGGATTGCATCGCGGTAAGCCACTTCGGTGTATGGCCCACGGTCGATCAGGACAGGGCGCAAGGTGCCTTCAGGTGTGATTAGTTATGGTAAGGCCTAGGGACATTCAGCCCCTAGGAATGGGAAGGATTAGCGAAGGACGAAACCGCTTGTGTCTGTCTTGACGGAACCGCTTGTGTCTTTCTCGAAGCCAGTTTCCAGCACAAGAGTGTACCGTGCGTAGCGAGTGCCAGTTAAAGGATGCTCACGCATATCGGTTTCGATATGGTACCCCGCCCTCTTGAGGTCGAGAATACGGGCGGCGAGGCGTGTGATTTGGTAATCGCGGTAAGCCTCTTGAGGGCTGATTGAGCCAAGGGATTTGATGTGGCGAAGGATTGTTTGAGCTTGTGTCATGTGAGGGGTCCTTTCAGGTGTGATTAGTTATGGTAAGGCCTAGGGACATTTAGTCCCTAGGAATGGGAAGGATTAGCGAAGGACGAAACCGCTTGTGTCATGCTTGGCGTCACCTTTGGCTTTCAGGGCAACAATTAAGCCGCCTCGGATGTTACCCCTACGATCCCCGTCAAAAGGGCGATAGTCGTGAGCATCCCCGTCGATTGCGTCGGGTGTGTCGTAGGGGTAGGGCAAGCTACCTGTCACCTTGGCTGTCTTGTAAACAGGCAGGGAACAAACCACGGACACGTTTCCGCCAGCCTCTAGAACCTTGATGCAATCCAAATCGTTATCCTCGTTTTTGCTGAATGTCAGGTGATAGTTTTCGGGCATATCCCCCTTGGCGAACGAAATGGCCCGCTTGGTGATCTTGGTGTAGTCATAGAATTGCACGCCGTTGAACCATTGCATTAGGTTCACTTCATGGACAGGGCGATCAGAGCCATATTGCAGGGTGACCATTCGTTTTTCCCAAGGAAGATCAGAGGTAGCGTTGAGTCGAACACCACATTCCATCCCGAGGGCTTTGGCCTTGCGAGCATGGGCGGCAATCTCAAAGAATAGCACCGCCATGAAAGCGTCACGCTCTTTGAAGTAAGCCACGGTTTTCGCCTTACGGCTTGCATCCTTTTGAGCCATGTAGGCCGGATTTCCAGCGGTATGAAGGCAAGCGGCTGCGCATCCTGCAGAGGCTTGGGCACATACTTGAAAGCCCGATAGGTTGTAAGGTGCAAGATGCATAGGTGCTGTCAGAACGTCCATCTTGCCATTTTTGGCAACCTTTGGGTTGCTTTCAGGTGTAGCGAGAATGGTATGGATAGGGTATCCAGCGGCCTTGAGGTGACGTAGGGCTGCAGCTTTGGAAGCGAAACCGTTGATAATCATGGTGGAAACCTTTGTTTTACTGAGTCTTGAGGCGGCAGTGGTGGCAAGGTCGCTAGGGTTGCAACCGGGCTTAGGCGATTTGGGGGCAAGTTTTCATGATGATGATGATATCCTTTCAAGGCCGGTAGGTTGTGTGTGTGTGTGGATTGTTTGTAACATTACCCCTTTTGATAACGCAAGCGGTAATGTTACTGATGGATCAAAAAAGTTGGGAACCAGTCCAAACCGCCTGCTATGTGTGAGGTTTGATAAGGCTGGCCAATTCTTCTAGCGCGTCCGACTCGGCGTCATCCTCGGAATAGTAACCACCGCAAGCGTCGATAACGACGCCGTCGGCGTCCTTGATTACCCAACAATAGGTTTCGCCGTTGGCCCATTGGGAATAGGTTTCGACTTGCGCGGCAAGGTCTGCCAGCAAACGAAGGCGTTGCTTTTCCGTGATCCGTTTGATCCCGTATATCTTACGCGCGTTGTCGCGGGTGATGTAAATGAAGCCAAATAGGCCGGAATCCCAGGGGCAATGGAAAGGATTTTTCTCAGCGGCGCGGTAGCAGGTGCCGCCGTGCGCATAAAGCCAGACGGGCAGGCAGATGTTATCGTTTGCGGTTGCTATGTCGCGGGCGGTCTCAGGGTCCGAGTCGGGCGCGGGGTCTGGCGATGCAAAGCCACGGTGAAAGCCAAAGAAAACGCTTTCCATTGCCCACTCGCGCGGCGACTCATCCGCGCCGTGCGGATCGTGTTCTACCGTCGCGGTGAGTCCGTTGGCCTCAGTGTCAAGTGCAAGTTTTGTCATTGGTTCAGTTCCTTTTAGTTGGGTTCAGGGTTCAGGGGTTCAGATAGGGCCTCATGAACAGGGCGCCTAAGGTGACGCCCTGCGCGGAGGTCTCAAGGTAGGGGCGGTAATTCCACGGCATTGTGATCGGCGATTGCTTTCAGGGCAAGGTGGAGGGCGGAAACGTGCACCACCACCTCCGTTTCTGACATACTGCCTTCGTTGTCCTGGAGATAGGCTGTGGCCTTCGCGGCAACCGATAGTGCGACAGTGTAGTTCATGATGGTCTCCTTTGTCTGCTTCTGAGTTTCGATGGGTTGTTTGTAACATTGCCCATTTTGATAACGCAAGCGGTAATTTCACTGATGGATCAAAAAAGTCGGCAAGATCGCCCCAAACCCCTGATTTATATGAATGAAAAAGATTGGAAAAAAGATTGAGGCGTATGGTGATTTCTTTCTTGTTTTCGGATATGACTTTGACGCATCCACTGGTCGATCGTGCGCCCACCATGTGTACGCCGCGTGGATGCATGCGCGTGGGTGCGTGCGCGTGTGCGCGTGAGTGTACGCGTGGTGGTCTCGTGTTCGCGAGGGTGTACGCGTGGTGGTCTCGGGGGCCGCCTGAGTGTTATAGTATAACAAATGACCAAAGGATGGAAAGAAGACAGACAAGAGGACCAAAGCGGCACCTCGTGATCACCTCGTGGTCACCTCATGATCGCCTCGGGGTCACCTCGGCGGTGATTTACAAGAGGTTAGACCCGCACAAACTAGGGGATTGCGCCTCGTGGTCACCTCCTGGAGACCCCCCCGCCCCTTATCGGTTTTTTTGAGGCGTACGCTGGACCCCTATGGGGGGACTCGGGGGAAGTCACACGTATATTTACCTACAGAGATATCTGACCCAAAAATAGTCCCAAGTACACCCCGAGTTCACCTGCAGTTCACCACTGGCGCTACCACTGGCGCTACCACTGGCGCTACCACTGGCGCTACCACTGGCAAGGGTCCGAGGAGTCGAACCCCGAGTTGCGGTTTTGGAGACCGCTGTGTTGCCCTTACACTAGACCCTAATGTTGTGCACTTGTCCCCTAGGTTAATCTCTAGGTGTATCTCTAGTTGTTGGTTGTAATGGTAATCATATCAGTATTCACACAAGGTACACCTAGAGGTCATCCTCAGGCTATGTACTGAGGTTCACTCTAGGTGCATCTATAGGTTTTAACCTTGGGGGATTTCTTCTCTAGGGTGTCGGGTATTTCCACCTATCCTATAAGTAGCTGGAAATCCACGTCTTTCCTTCAGAGCCACCAGAGCCGCCAACGTATTGTCGTCTCCCGAGGGGATCAACAGCGTTCCTCATGTACTTCTCAAGCTCCAAGTCGAGTGCATCTTGCTTGATCTCTTCGATGCCCATCTCTTCATCCCGAGCCATCTGGTCGGTGAAGTAGTGGACACCCAAAGCCAACGCATCGAGCCTGTCGTCGTGTCTCAGGCACCCTTTGGTCTGAGTGATACGGGTCATCTGGTACATGAGCATCTTGGATTGACGTACAGCCTGCTCGTACTTCATGGCAGTCCTATAGTCCTCCTCGATCACCTCGGGGTCGATCACGAGCTTGTGGGAGTTCATCACGGGTTCCAAGCTGTCGATGATCCTGCGTTCCTTCTGGGTGGTAGCTCGGACCTCCTCGATCATGCAACGATGTATCTTGGCTAAGACAGGCTTGAGCAGTTCCACGAACATGCCATCACCAAAGTTGCTTTCGACCACCACCTCGTTCACCTTGTGCTTCTTCGCAATGTGCGCGAGTTCAGTCAGGGTGTCCTTGTCGTAGCCCCCAGTGAGACCCCCTGCTGCTGGCACGTAGAGGTAGCCATTGATCATCTTGATCACTGCATAGCCTGTCTCGTCAGCTCCTCGGCCTGATGGGTCGATTGCTAACACTGCCCCTGAGAACTCCGCTGTGATGTCCCCTGCGTTCATCGGAGGGTACATATGGTCCCCACGCATGGCTACGTTTGGCAGGTCCTTGTACTGTCGTTCCTCGAGGGGACCCCATTGTAACTTGAGGGGTGCAGTCTCGGGGTCGATTGGCATGACGATCAGGTCTCTGACCTTCAACGGGAACCGCTCGAGGTCACTCAGGGCTGTAGACAAGAGGAATTGCATAGCAAAGCCTGCCTTACCATACGAGGCTTCTCGCTCGATCAGGTCAGCATCGTCAAACCTTTCAGGATCACAAGGTTGACCCTCGGTGTACGGGAGGTTCTCAATGTAAGGAGCTAACGTGTCGCCGTATTGCTCCCGCATCTTCTCTGTAGGCATACGCGCAGGCCACACCCTAACCTCGTAACCGCGATCAGGCAATTTCGTGTAGAGGCTGTCCTCGGTCTGCGGCGTCCCTAGGAAGACAACACGTGATGTAGGGAGAGGTTTGAGGATCGCATCAAACTCTCGGATACTTTCTGCCAACTTGTCTCGTGCAGTCTGCGTAAAAGCGTTATTTAAGACTTCAACGTCGTCGGCCACGATCAAGTCAGCTCGACTACCTGTAAGCTGCCCGGTGATCCCCACAGACTTCACTGAGGGGGACTGATCGGCCACAGCAGGCTTCACGTCAAAGTTTATCTTAGACTGTCTCTGGTTTGGATCGGGAATTAGGTACTCGAGACCTTCCATCTCCCAGATTAGACGCTGCACGAAGGTGGAGAAGGCATCAGCACGATTACCAGACGCAGATACAACCATGATTTTAACCTGAGCGTCTTTGAGGAGACACCATACAACGTAGCAGGCCGTAATATGGCTCTTACCGAAACCACGAGCCGCTTGGATGCATGCCCGCTTTGGTCCGTACTGTATATAATCAGCCATGTCATACTGTAGACGCGTCGGTTCTGGCATCCCTAGGTGTCTATGGACGTACCACAAGAACACCTTGAAGTTACCGCGCAGCTTCTTGTGAAAATCTGTGTTTGGTATTTTACTCGACATCTAAATACTCCATCACGAAGTGTTCGATGGCGTCCGTGGAGTAGAAACCGATCGCCATATCCATTATGTCGTGAGCGAGGTCAACGCACATATCTTGGTCTCCCCTTTTCTCACACCAGTAGATGTCTTCCAAAACCCTTTGTACGGTGGTAGAGCGTTTCAGGCGGAAGTACGCATTGAACTGGTCTCTATTTTTATTACGGTAGGCAGAGGCAGCGGCCTTACTTTTTTCTCGAGACACTGGGTCGTTCTGATATCTCCACTTATTACCGCACGTAGTGGTGCAATACATTTTGGTGGCAGGTTCTCCGCATTGTTTACATGCATGGGATTTGTCCATAGGTGGCCTCCTGAAAGCCTCTGTGAGGCGTATTAGTTGCTTTTGGGGGGTGACATACCTGAGAGGCCATACAGGCTCTCCTGCGGCCTCTCAGCGAGTCTCAGGAGCATGCCCGTGTTAATCTCTCGGAAAACAGATCAAGTTCCATCAGGTTCTCAGTTGAGATACCCTCAGGATCGAGCTGTGGGGCCGGGATTGAACATACGGCATCCTTAGAGCCAACCGTTCCGGCGCATGCGCTCAAGAGCAGCGTCGCGATCAGGGCTATTCTGTACATTTTCGATTCTCTTCTTGGTTTCGATGTAGTCTTCCATGTCTCCCACGCGGTTATCGTCGCGTTGGGTCTTGCGCCCATACTGGAAGAGACCGAAGAGGACGCTCAGGGCCACGAAAATGGCCCCTGCGCGCTGCACGATCTTGCTTTTCAGGGTTGCTAGGAGTCCCATCATAGATCGGGCTTCCCGTACTTACCTTGCTTCACGGCTGTGTCGAGTGCAAATGCACCGCCAGCGAAGGTGAATATCGGGAATGTCAGGAACTCAGCCGCCTGCATGGCCTGAGGAGAATAAGCCCCCCAGCCAAACAGACCGGCCAAACAGACGAGCATCACCAATGCCACCTCACGTTTGTACG
>Ga0306867_1000832_pt1 | contig 16006 bp, 34 predicted proteins | sample AntRauTorckE6831_FD_190432 | JGI IMG/M metagenome (GOLD analysis project Ga0306867, IMG submission 190432) | Saline lake microbial communities from Rauer Islands, Antarctica - Metagenome Torckler E6 #831 (v2) (version 2) | ecosystem: Environmental > Aquatic > Non-marine Saline and Alkaline >... | reverse complement strand
TCATCTCTTCGCTATAATCTGAAGAATCAATGAATTTATCTTCCAATTTCCGAACTTCTTTTTGTCCGAAATTCTCATACAAGCCTTTTGTTTTAGCTATTTTAATTAATTTGTTTTGCTCTTTTGTTAATGCTTTATCAATATTCATATCTTTAAATTTTTACAGTGGCTAACACCACCTAAAGTTTATAATTTTCGTTCCTCAAATTCCAATCCTTAGCTTAATACGTGAGCAACAATTAGTAGTGGCTATCATCAAAGTATTCCACATTTACAATTGTTGCTTCATTATCACCGCAAATAGCTTTTATTTTCACATCTACATAATCACATACAAAATTATCACCGTGTCTTTTTTCTACTATCTGCTTCGCTTCTTGTTCGCTATTTGCTACAACCACCACACTACACACAAGTCCACTTGCAAACATAGTATCAGGTTGCTCATCCGAGTATATTCTATAAATTGTCATATCAATTAACTGCTGCTAACAATGGCTATAAATAAAAGCCTTTGTCAAGGTTATTTCTTCAAATGTTTCACTTCTCAGCCTTCTTCTTTCTTCAGTTGTTTTTGCCTTTGAATGCTTTATCTTTCATCGTAGTATAAGGGTTTCTTTTTTATCTTTAACCATTGCTTTCCCTTCTTGTTCGAGAGTCTTTTGCCTGTTTTTAACAGAATCTTTAATCTCTTTCAATTCAGAACTTTTCTCTTCAAGAAGCTTCTCATATTTACTAAGTAAATCGTCCCCTAAATAATCATAGGTATATGATACTCTATTAAATAGGGTTCCTGCATCTGTTTTGATTTTTTCGTCTTTAATTTTTATGTTTTTCTCCGCTTCATTCTCTACCTCTTTTGCTCGTTTTTGTATTAGTTTCGCTTTAATAAATGTATCACAAGATTTATCTTCCGAAAAAGTTTGTGATAGTATTTCTTCAATGTTAAACATAAGCCTCTTTTATTTGATTTATTATTGGGTTTATTTCTATAAAGTCCATTTCAATTTCGTATTTTGATACCTTGTTAATTTTATAACCGCTCCATTGATAGGGTTCATCTAATTTAATGTCATACATATTTTGACCAGTAATCCCAACCATAATATCACTTAATTCATATTTACCTAAAACCGTACCATTTACTTTATTTCCAAATATTGTTATTTCAACCCTTGTTCCTTTCTTAACCATAACATTCTTCAATCTTTGTGAGTATTTTATTTTGAATAGACATCTCTTTAGAATCTTTTAAAATATAAGAAATCGCCGTGACATTGTCAAGTATATATGGAATATTTAATATAACAACGTACAAATCGTCATATACATTTCTTTTAATTGTACCATATACAACAGTACCTTTCATATTAGTAACAATTTTATCACCTTTCTTAAACATATAGTTCACCAACTTTTGATATAATTCTATTGTAAGGTATTAACCCACCAATACTTCTTATGAAGAACGATACTGGACCAAAACGGGTGTTTAGCGGTTTATCTAATTTTATTTGATAAACATCGAGCACATCATATATTTTTATTAAGGTTGCGGATACATAAACATTATCAACTACTACCATAATTTTATCTCCAACTTTAAACATAATAATTTGATATTTCGTCGATTATAGTATTGGTTAGTGTAATGTTCCCATAATGCATGGAATATACACCACCAGTATCTAAACATTTAACGTTATAGAAACCCGCCATGTCATAAGATACTACAACACCTCTATTAATTGAGAATATAAAATCTTTAGCAGTAACTAAGTCGCCTTTACTGAATCTATTCATAACGTTTTTGTATCTTATTGATTATGTCATTATTAATATGACTAACCTGTCCTTCTGTAACCCAGAATACACAATTTTTAGTTACTACTCTTAACTCTTCACCGTATTCTGATTTCATAACATAAGTAACAGTACCTTTATGGTGTGGTGTTCCATCATTTATTTTCACTTTATCACCAACTTTAAACATAATTCTCCTCTATAATTGATTGTATAGAATTAAACCTTTGTACTCTATGATCCCAGAACCATCTTTTTCTTCCATTAAAAAGATTCCTAATGTTTACAGCGGATTTTCCATTTTGATATTCCTCAGTTTGAAGAACAATTGATTTATGTCCGTTTATTGGACATTTAACATAATCACCCTTCTTAAACATAACTACCTCTTATCGCTTCAACGATAACATTTTCTCTTTCTAATTCAATGTCATATATAACACCATTAACGCCAGCAAGTTCATACATTCGCATTTTATGACCGTCTATATCTTTAAGCTTAACACACACGTCTACAATAGTGTAAACTTTATCTGTATCCATCTGACTTAAAGCTTGTATGTGTTTGGTGTCCTCATTCTTGTCAACATTGATATATTTAACTTTATCGCCGACTCCAAATCTTTGAAATTTCATTATACTAACCTTTTAGCTTGAGCTTTAACGTTAATTATTTTATCAATAGCCTTTTCATAACAGCTACGAGTGTGTTCTTCCATACCGCAGGCTGAATTAACTTCATAGATTACAAACTTACCACCATCTACTTTAGTATTTTCACCCATGTCAATTCCAGCAATATCCATACCTAATACTTCAATTGCTCTTTTAGCTTCCAGTACCATATCATCAAACCAAGGTTTCTTATCTTCCTCTACACCGTCTAATTTGAAATAGCAGTTTACGAGATTTCTAAACCAAGGTTTTGGCACTACTTCATCTATGTATTGTTCTACAATATCAGCTTTAAAGCATTTTCTATAAGCTACAACAGCTTCGTCCTGAAATTTAGATACATGGATTCTCCATTCTCTATTCATTTCCTGAAACTCTTGGAAGTAATATCTTTGGATTACTGTATGAATGTCATTCTCAAATTCTTCACGAGATGAGAACTTTTTCATTCCTCTACCTTTGGAATGTTTAAATCGTTTCGCAACGACAACACCACCATTATCAAGAAATTCTCTGACAGCATTAACATCATCACCAAAGAATTGCGGGACACGCAACCCTGCATTTAATAATAATTGCTGTTGTACAAATTTATCTCTTGTATTCTGTAAGCCAGATAAAGGGTTTACAACTACACGTGGTCTCTTCTTACGTTTTTTGGCTTTACCAAATTGAACATAAGTATGAAAAGGATAGTCGTTTAATTCTAAGAATTTTTGTGTTCTTTGTGTTGTGTTTATAACAGGTTTCATATCAAATGTGTTGTTTTTGAATTATAGTTAAAATTGGGTTATCTTGAATCATAATGTAACCATTTCTATTGTAACATCCAAAACCTAAGTATCTTAATGTATCCACCTTATGTACCAATACAGTCCATTCATTTTCATAATCAGTAGCATTTATATATTGATTACCAATATAATTCCGAGAATTGGATAAAGCGTGCAATGTTGCAATATTTTTATGTGGTTTGTATAATTTAGTGGTTTTAATAATTATCCCTTCATCCCCTGCATGGTCTATAAATGATATTTCTTCATCCATATCCATATCATTATACAGCTCCATAATATTCTTTCTGTTGATTTTTATTTTTTTCATATTAGTTGTATTTGTTTTTTATTATGGTTAAGATTGGGTTTGGGTCAATTGTGAAGTGTGTTATTTCTGAGCTAACTTTACCAAATCCGAAATAACCAATGCCATTGGTTATTACTACCCATGAATAGGGGTGATCCCAATCATTTGTTTTACCGACAGCTCCACTACCCATATAGACGGGAGAGCGAGATAACACATGTAATTCATAAGAATCATCAATATCATTAAGTTTATTAGTTTTAACAAATAAACCTTCATTACCTTCATTATCGGTAAATTTAAGTTCACTATCTTCCTTCATATTTTGGAAGAGTGCTATAAATGAGTCTGGTGTTGCCTTTTCTGTAATCATAACGAGTTTTGTTTTCCCATTCTAATCTTTGTTTATACATTAAAAGGGATGTGCTTATCACACCCCATAGAATTCCTTCCAGCATTAGTTTAATCCGTCTATTAAAGGTAAAAGTTTCAGTATTGGTTTATCTTTTATTTGTTTCGCAAGTTCGCACGCATGTACAAATTTCCAATACATACGCACTTCATCCTTGCTACTTACATCATAGATTACAAGATTGTTTTTAGTAACTAAAAGTCTTGTGTATTTTTCATGGTTTGATATTTCTATCACATAAGTTCCAAACCTAATTTTTTCATTGTTCATACATTTTAGTGAGTTCAATACGTTCTATCATAGAATCCACCAACTCTTTGTGTTCCCTAAATATTTCCATATATTTAGTTGGTAACATAAGTCTAAGTTGTTGTCTTTCCTGTGGATCAGATAAATTATAGTTATTTACTTGACCTACTTCATCTTCAAGAGTCACTTGATTAGGAGAAGAACCAGAGAAATAATACAACACTAAATACTGGTATTTTGAATCATAGATAGCCTTTGCGTGAGTTGGAGCATCAAACATATTTGAATTACTCAGATCAACGATAGGAGCTTTCTCAATGTCTTCAGTGTTTTCTTTTTCATTTTCTGTCTTCGGGTTCTCCCCCTTATCTTCTTTTTTTTGCGTCTCCTTTTTATGGTTTTCCCATTCCTTTTTTGTCTTTGGGGACAAATCTTTCTTAATGTTACGAGCATCTGTTATTTTACCACTTTTAATAGTATAAACAGTATGTTCTTGAATCTCTGTAATATCTTCACACCCTAAAGAATTAAGATATTTTTCTAAAGAGGCATAGTATAATACACCATCTTTCATTCCATAGAATAAAGGCTTATCGAACCTATAAAGATTTAGTGTGTCTTTACCAGAATCCCAATACGCTAATCCTAAAGAACCAGCAAAGTAAGGAAGTGCTTTTTTAATTCCGATTTTATTAATCGCACGATACAATATCAGACTATCAACATCATCATCGTCAATTTCAAGACCTAACTCTTCAGCTATTTCTTTATAATTGTAAATCGTTCCGTTGTGTGTTCCAATATAATCACCAACATCAAAGGGATGAGCGTTCTTTAATGTTGCTTTACCTCGTGTTTTCTTTCTGGTGTGTCCAAGAAAGATATTGTCGGTGTTAGCCGAATGTTTTACATAGTAATCACTATTGATGAAAAGATCAGGCGCTCCTGTGTACCAGCAATGGTTCTTAGTATTACTAAATCCACAAGAATCTTCACCTCTCTCTCGTGAGAGGAGATAAAGAAGTGACATGTCTTTTGTTGGAATTTTAGTGTTGGTTGGGGCTGATGCTCCTAATAATCCGCACATATTAATTTATGTATTTTTTTAGTTGTTCTTTGTGTTTGATGTCTGCTGATTCTACAATGTCTTCGAGTGTAGAATTTTTACATTTACTTACTAAATTATTTACAGCGTATTCAACGAAGTAATAACATAGTAGTATGAAGTTTTCAAAGTCTTCATAAGATTCAATTGAAGGATGTTGTCTGAACTCGATAGTTCTTAATTGCTTGTCATTAGCAAATCTGAAACACCGATCAATATTAATCCAATAATATCGCTGTCTCCAATATTTATTGCCAAGCTGACGTTCAGAAGCTCTCTCTTCAGAACCGTAGAACATTGTTAAGGCATTCTTTTTAGAATAATTGGATAAGAATCCATCATAAATATCATCGAGTGGTTTACAATATTTATGATTCTTTCTCTCTTCACTCACCTTCGCAATTTTATACATATCATCTTCTGTATTTTTTGCGAGGTTAATGATTGCAGTGATGTCCTCGAATGATAAGTCACGAGCTCCAATATGGACATGGAATCCACAGTTATCATCCATTGTAGAGTTACAATCTGACGCTAACAGCATCATTTCTTCTACAATATCTAATTCGTCAATAGTAATCGGAACAGATATTAATTCTCCACCAATATTACGATCAATTGAGCCATCATAAGTAACACTCCAAAGCTTTTTCAGTCTTTCTTTCTTAAAGACTTTATGTGATAACTTTACAGCATTGTCATACTCTAACTCAATGCCAATAGTTCTATCTGGGAGTTCTTGTGGTTCTCTAATGACCGTTTCATTAAAGTGAAGAGTTTTATGTGATCGACCGGGCACATTGTTACGGTATGCGTAATATATTGTTTCACCATCTTCATTAACATAAGCATGAGCACTGTTTTTATGTACATAACCTTCAGTATCTACACATTTAATAGCCCTATCTTTATGAATGAATCCTCTATTCACATCTGAATGTACTACGCTTGATTTATTTTCATAATAAGCGCATGACACAACATCCTTATAACCATTCTCTTTAAGGATATAGTTTTCTGTGTCTTTTGCTTGGGTTAGTAGAGAAGAATCAGAATAATATAAATTATCTTCAATCTCTATAATGTTGAAAACACTTTTCAAAGTTTTAGCTCTTCCCGTAAAATACGATGGAATAAAACAGTTTTTATCGCTATCTGTTACAACAGGGACAGCAACAGATTTATGAACGAAAGCTTGTTGTTTTTGTGAGGAAATAACATAATTACTCGCCTCAACTTGTTTAATAAACTCCTCTGGGTCAATTAGAGAGTCTTCGTGTAATTCACTATAGAACTCTAAAGTTTTCTCACTAATAGCAATATATTTATCACTATTAAGAGAAGCATTAACCTCTGGAGTAATAAGTAAACCACGTACTTTAAGTTCTTTTATTACATTCATCATTTGTATATTGATTTATAGTTTTCGATTTGCATTGCTTCAAACAGATACGGGTAACATCTATCTATTTCACCTATCTGTTGATGATTAGTTAGGTCAAATTTATATAATGTTCCAGTAGATGATTTAAACGTAGAGTAAACCGTGCTCTTAATGAACAATTTAGTTTCTGTAACATCTACCCAACCATAAATTGTTTTTGTCGCACTTTCTATGATAACAGCATCTTTAGGTGGTGTAACCCTTGACGCATACTCCTTAGAAAAGTACTTAGCTGGAACTGGGTTTACAGTTCTAACATATCCAGATTGTCCGAAATATGATTTAGTTGGTTTCTTAGGGGCAGTTTTCAGTTCTCTTTCATTAATGAGAACACCTTCAGAATAAAGATAATGAGTATCTTCTTCTACTTCTTCAGTGTAATTACATCCAGCAGCAGTTAAGTATTCGGGTTTACTACCATAATACATATTACCATCTTTAAAACCAAAGAAGAGTGGTTTTCTTTTACGGTATAGATTCAATCCGTTATCATCAATCCAAGCAAGAGCCATATTACCTGTAAACTTTTCTAACGCATTATCTAAACCATACTTCTCAAGCATGATATATAACAACTCAGAATCAACATCTACTTTAGTTGTGAGTCCTTCTTCACGTCTTAATTGAAAGAAGTTGTCAAGACTACCATTGTGTGTTCCCGTTAATGTATCAAGAACAAAAGGGTGAGCATTTTTATCTGCACCTTTCGATCCATTGGTAGCATATCGAGTATGTCCAATGATTTCCTTAACACCTTTCGGGAAGTCAGACTTCACCACAAATTCGTCTGATTTAACAGCTTTTTTATGGATTTTGTCCTTAGTTCCCCAGCCGCAAGCGTGTCCACCACGATCTTCAGCCATAAGAAACATAATTTTCAATTCAATTGGATCAATTGGTTTCGATCCACTATATCCTAATAATCCGCACATATTAATCTTCGTCAGTTTCAAATTCAAGTTCGTCTTCGTCTTCAGTATCGTCATAAATAGGAAGCACGATGTCTTCAGGCATATATCCCTGTGCTAATAAGCGATCTTTTGCCTGTTCTGTTAGATCATCCCAGTATATTTCCATTATTCTATAATTAAAATGTGATGGTTTCGATTGTCCCAAGTTATTTGGGTTAGTTTACCATAGGAACTTAATAAGTTATCCCATGAGTATAAGGTTCTTAATCTTTCGTTTTTTTCCAAGGGATCTATAGTATTGAACCCTGGAACGTAATGTATTTGTTTATCAACTACACTACCTATAGACTTCACATGCTTTTGTACAGTTATATCGTCTAATTTAGAAAGACTCCTAAAAGAGAATCCTACTGGACAATAAGCGGATGAGTTCCGTAAAGATAGGGCTGATGATACAAGATATGTTACATCATGATATTCTGAAGTAGTTATTGATGAGTTAAACTCCTTTGCGATTTTCGTAATTACATGCTGATTATCATTCATTACATGTTTTGTTTGTGAAAAACCACAATCAAAAAGAAACTTTGATATAAAAGCATCCTGTGTGTCAATTTCTAATGTTCCAGAAAAAGAGAAAGGAGAATCTTCAAATATCCTTGCTACTAAATTCAGAAATGATTGATATTTAGTTACAAAGCTATCGTACTTTACTTGATAAGAAGCTTCAACCATTGGGCATAGCAATTTTATATTCACTAATTAAATTCTTAGCTGCATTACGGTCAGCGTTATTAATAATATCAACAACACTATCCTTTACATCTCCAGTATATTTTACTGCTTTAATAGCATTAGCATACACCCAATTCATCATCTCTTTTGAATTTAACCAAAAGTTAGACAATGTACGATATTCAAGACCATATTCTTTTGGTCTGATTGAACCAGCTTTACCGTAGTAATCTCTACGTCTATCATCCTCATCGAGAAGAAGACTTGGTACACCTAAGAATAGGTCAAGCTTTTTCCCAAGTGTAATTCGATTTTCGTATGATAGTCCACCACATCCAATGTGAACATGTCCACCAGCTACACGCAGATTACCGAGTTGTTCAGGTTTAGGTGAGATGTTATTCTTTTGTAACCAAACATTAAAATCTGGTTCACATCCGAATGTACGTGCTTGTTCGCTTTTAAGCATGGTTTCATCAAACTCAGCACTTGGAATATATAAGTGTTCGTAATCTGGTATAACTTCATTCTTTAGGAATGATAAGACCTCACTAATTGATGTAGTGAAGTTCTCTTGTGACAACGCAGGAGGAATATTAAACTCCACCATAACGTTGTCCTCTTGCATAGCACCGATAGGTAGAAGAATCGGAGAGTGTTTAGACCCACCAATGAGTCCTTCAGCACTTACCATCTTACCATCTTTGTTAAGGAAGAATTCAGGGTCACTCCCTATTGTTATGTTTGACATAATCTTCAATGTTTGGTTGTTCTTTTTCTTGTTTATTTAATGGATACGGATAGTATAAACATACATGCTCTCCAATCTGAATTGGTTCAGCATAATACCCAGCGTTAATCTCCATTGCGGCGATTCTTACACCTGTCACGGAATCAACGTCAAGAATGTCGACTATTACTGTTTCTCCATCACATGGGGTGACGAAAGGTAGTCCATTAACTACCAACTTGTGATCATGTAATTCAACACCCTCCTCGACGACTTCAAATTTCTTAGCATTTCTTTCAAATCTGCTGAAATTATCTTGTCCTTTGCGAAGGGTTCCATATACCACAATCTTCATATTAATATCTTGTTAAAATCCATTGGGTAATCTTATTACCCGATTCAGTTACATTTTCGGGGATTACGAATCCCTTTTCCCATCGTCCATCTCTGATAATATGATCTTGAAATGACCCATTATCATAGAGAACCATAACAGGCTCGCTGATAAGCTCATTATTCATGTACTCCAACAAATCGTCTGTTGCAGTACTGAATGAATCTGAGTCAGCAAAATATAAATTAGAAACAATCAAAACCTGACAACATTCTGGTGTGCCTGTTATCTTGAGGCAATATGTATCAAATGTAAATTCTGCACTTTGTCCATTGTAGAACGGAATCTCGTCTGAATCGGAGACACCAAGCTGGAGTTTTACTTTTTCATATAGTGTCATAAGAATAATTTTTCTGTGGTTAGTGTTAAGTCTGGTAAAAGTAAAACATTTTCTTTTACACAGTTGTTTTTTACGTGTATTCGTGTTGAAAATCCTTCAACTTGTGGAAACCCTTCAGGATATTCGATATGAAATGAGAAGAGTATATCGTCAGCATATCTTTCACTCTATCAAATTTTATCTGTTAATAATCCGCACTATGCACAACAATATGTAAGTGCATTTTCGTGCCTCAAACGACACCATACCATTTACGGTATTAAGTGCCATTTAGAAAACCACACATCATCTATATCACCTTGATATATTTTACTTAATCTATCTTGTGCTATTTTTATTGCTCGTTTTGAGCAATATTCTCTTATTAAATAATCTTCATCTAACCATTTAATTTTATCAGTAATTTCATCTTTCACTACATTGTTATTTTTATCGAGATAGATAAATGGTGTGATATAAAAATATCTTTTATATATATAAAAACGGCACTTAACAATATGTATAAAAAATGCCTTAATTTTGCGGATAATTGAAGTTAAGTATTTCATAATATATTTAGTTATAGTCCTTTGGTGCTTTTCAATTTGTTCAATTCTTTCTTCGTTAATTAATTCAATTCCAGTTTTCATAATGTTAATTGTTTTTGCCCTCGCTCAAAAAATAAAAGAAAAAGGGTCTGTTTTTAATTTAAAGGTTTGTCTTTCAAAAGGCACAAACCATATACCTATTCTTATATTTAATTTAATTTTTTAACCGTAAATTATCATTAACAATTTCAACTTTTATCACTGATTTATTTTTACAATCATTTATAATATCTAAGGCAGTATCGATAGATGATAATTTACTAACTATATCTACCATTTCATTAGTAGTCATACATTTTGAAACATTCACTTCTTTCATAATCTTATCTATTAAAAGTTATTAATATTTTGGTTGGCGCAACTACGCCTTACAAGTTGCCGTTATATTTAATGCTATCTTTTTAGTTTACTACCAGCATCACCAATCAATTCAACGCCTAATTCTTTTGCCTTTCCCTTTAATGGTGTCCAATGATGGTGGTTATCACATTCATCCCAAAGTTTTTGTAGTCTTTCTCTATAAACTTCTTTTGGCTCTTCAATCTTTACCACTGTTATTTCGTACTTTTCTACAGTAACATTACCATTAAAGCAAGTTGGCTTTTCTTTTATTAGTTGGTTTAAAGTGTAGCTTTCCGGGTTTCTAAATGTTTGTATTTTTATCACAAGCATAAGATATGATGTGTTTAAAACTACTCATAATGTTCCGATATTAGAGTTAAAATAGAATTATATAATTCAAGATCATCCTCTTCATAAGTGTTATCTGTATCATTGTCCCAATGAACCCTGTATGTGGTGTATGTGCCTGGAGTTCCCAGGACATTCACTACAGTCCCTTTAGTTCTGTAAACACTCCATAGAGGATTGTTGAGAAAAGCTCCATAACTACCAGAAGTATATATGACTTTATCTCCAACATTAAACATAAGGTGTGTGGTTTAAAACGTAAGTTCTAATTTTTGAGTTATATACAGGATTGATGTTCTTTAAAATACACTTCCATTTTTGACTTTTATGAAAGAGTTTAAAATAAGCAGCTTTTTCGGGAACTATTGCATAGATAACATTGCTACTTCTCCCAAAATCTTTGTTAAATTGTTTTAAACTTTCTGTAGTGAATCCACTTAAATGGGTAATGATTGCTCCACCACAATGATAAGGGAATTGTTCAATATAAACCTTACTTGTACGTTTACCAAGCTTATGTTGTACAGTCTCCGTAATTATTTCTTTTTTATGTGAAGAAGTCATAATCTCACTGACTTCATATCTTGTCAATTTTCCTAATTCATACATAATGTTCTCTTATTTTATTTAATAAACTGTTAGGGTTAAAAAGTTCTACATCATCAGGATAATAACGGTTTTCAAAACCATTATCCCATTTAACATATAAACAGAGATCGATATATTCGTAGATTTCAACAACGGTTCCGACTACTTTATATTTTTTATATAAAGGATTTGAATCTGACACTCCGTGTGTATTTGACACGTATATTACTCTATCCCCGATCATAATAAGTATTGTTTTATCATGAATTTAAGTTTCTTATGAAGTTTACCCTCCCTCATCATTTCAGGGTGTCCCTGAATACAGAATGAGTTGATCTCTGGATAATAAACTATCTCTGGATCGAAGGGCATCTTCATATTTTCGTCTTCACCATTCTTATGATAAGTCGATCTTGCGGCTCTCGCAAGAATAGAATGAGAAACTAAGAATGGATACATCATTTGATGGTGTGTTGATGTAATATTCATTACCTCTCCATCAGTGAATTGTATCTCGTGTGTACCAGCCATTGCGTGGTTATCGCAATCCTGTACTAAAGAACCACCTGCCATCACAGTCAAGAACTGACTTCCACGACAAATCCCAACTTTGGGAGTGTGTGGAAAGGATTCAAACAATTCGGTGTCCTTTGCGTCTCTTGCAAATGAGACACCTGTTGTTTTGTGTCTATTCTGATTGTACATGGCAGGGTTTACGTCAGCCCCTCCACTAAACATAATAATGTCTGCTTCTTCGGGTTCTGGCGTGTACTCCCCTAACCAGAGAGTGTAATTTGGATTATCGCAATAAATTTTCATAACTCCATCCGTCTTTTAAGAATCTTTCTATGTTTTGCTGACCTGCTAAACACTTAATGAACGTTTTAGGAGAATCTTCATAGTGTTTTTTCTTGATAGAATTAGCAGTTATTGAATGATTAGTCGATCCAATACGACTAACTTTATGAGAGTGCATATCAAGCAATCTTTTCTGATATGACCCACTATTATCAGCGAAATAATCTACATACCGTTTATGGCTTCTATTTTCAAGATAGGGATAGCGACACATGTGTCCTATCCATAACAGAACGGCTCCTGTATTAATAGGAAAGTAATATCTCTTATCCCAAATATAAATCTCGACTTGTTTCTCTTCTTCATCAAAGTCGACATTCCAATATGTATCTGAGATAGCATCGAAATACTCTTTAAGAACACCATCTTTAAAAGATTCTGTTTTAATATCGTGTAATATCAGTTTCCTGAGTTGAACTCTCCTGTAGTGGGTAGGTGAGAAAGGAGCCCAACATGCTTCACTACCTTTCTCTTTTTGAACTTCATTAGCTTGCAGCTGTTTTGATGTATATATATCGTTATACTCTGTGTATTCACTTGTTACTGTTATACTCACGCTATTGCCTCTTGTAAGGTTTTGGGTGTTTTTGTTTGCGGGTTAAGATTATTTCCTACGATACAAGACGATCTCCGTACCACCAAGAACAGTGGTGTAAAAGTATCACAATGTAGAAGTCTAAATGTTTCTTTTGCATCTTTCTCTGATACAGCGTTAATTGTTCCAGAGATGATGAAATTATTAATTGTTGCTATTATGTAAAACATAGTGTGTTTTTAAAAGGTTAAATTTATCATGTTTGAGTTTGTATTTCATAATTACATCTTATGAATTAATTTGATACTTTCCCGTTTTCTTTGTAATGGAACACCTGAATACCCCATAGCTCTAAGATATTGCATCAGATATTTATCTGCATACGAATACCTTTTAGCTTTTATATTGAATTTCACTTTATCTACCTTTACAGGATAGATAAAATCAGGTAACAAACTCAAGTTTTCAAATTCCATTGCGTTTACCTTTTTTTATTGTCCAATCAAGTGAAAATTTCTCTACGATTTTTTTGATCTTCCTTCGTTCAGACCATGTTAATTTTATTATATTATATTGTGATTTTGTAGAACCTTCTGTAACACCCACATCAACCTCCATTCTTAAGTTTAGACGAACTCCACACTGGAATTCTATTGTCAGTAGGGAAATTAACTTTCCCTTTGCTGAAATCAACGACCGACATGTCAATGAAAGGCTCTTCGACCACAGCTTTCAACACACGAGCACCTTTGTAAATGCCCTGATTGACGTAATCATCGCTATGTGTTGTTGGTTGGTCGCTTACAAGTGGTTTTGAGTGTAATTTCTTCCGACGTTTTGCTTTATTTCGATTGCGGTGGACGCAACCTGTACTTGAAATCGTTATACGTTTCATAATTATATCTTTACAATAATTCTTTTTTGCATCCTCTTCTCCTTCTAACTTCAGTTTTAGGATTGAGTTTGTTTTGAATGATTAAGGTGTATTTAAACATAGTATAGGTGGGTTGTGTTAATAAAAATAAGTTCCCTTAACAGGACTCGAACCTGTATCTACGGTTTAGAAGACCGTTGCTCTATCCAATTGAGCTATAAGGGAATAAAAAAAGGACAGGACAGAATGTTGACGTTATCTCTATACTGCCTGTCCTTATCGTCTTTCGACTAATAACTATTAAATAATATCTCACAAAATGAGATGATCTTTTTTACATAAGCACATCGCTGTAACTTATAACATTACATTAGTAATACATCTGTAAATGATATACCAGACTGCCGTTATCTAAGGCTGTCGTTTTACTATCACCTACTAAGTGCTTGCGAATTTCGCTTTTATCCAGCCGTAGCATTCTTTAAATGTAAAGAGAGACTCTACGACCGCCACCGCTTCAATTGCTAAGTGAAACGGATTTATACGTGTAATAATATTAAAGGAACGCAGGTGTACAGGTTATATGCACACGTAACGCTCACGTGAATATTGTGAACACGAGCCAAAACGGATGTATTCTTTTGTGGAGCCAATGGAAAGTATTTTTCTATACGTTCTGTCCATTTAGCAGAGTCCTTCCCTGCCTATCACATACGCTCTACGCTACCTCTATCAGCCTATTACTATAAACCAATAGTTTCACGCATAGCTTTTGTGCCATCGGATGCCACCGCTTAACAGTGCCTTACATTGCGTTATATATCTCAGCCACACCCCAAAGGGGTTTTCCGCAATGTACTTATAAAGTATGCTTCACAGCATTCAAAAGAACGTGGCGTTCTATATTAACAGCTAACACGTCCCGCCATACAGAGGAAGGACAACAGATACACAGACCTGTCAAGAGTCAACCATTCGTTTATTTCGATAAATTGAGAGACTATGGAGCTGTCACACCCCATAGAATGTAGGGAGATTTTACACTTCAGCCTCTTCAGGCTTCGCTTCTTTTTCGGATGCTTTAGGTTCTGATGCTTCTTTTTTTAGTTCCTTAATTCGTAGCGTTATGCTACTCTTTTCGGAAGCTGTGACATTTTTCTTTAGTTCTGTCAATTCTGACAGCCCTAAATCCATTTTTCTAAGCTTCGCAATGGTAACAGTGCCGTTAACATTAGCCTTTTCTTTCGCTTTTTTAGATGGTTTCCTGTCCACTCTTAATACGTTATAGATTTTGGCTTCTGTTAAGTCTCTCTTAACAGTACCGTTACCGAACGTTTCAATAGTTAGCTTGGCAGCTTTATAACCGACATACATAAACAAGTAGTAAGCGCTTATGTTACCGGTCTCCAAGTAACCGGTCACCGAAGTTATATCTCCATTTTCATTGGTATTTTCCCGACGACACATAATGTGGTCGTCGAATAGCTCAGTCAATATAGACGTAAACCACATTATGCGGTATTCATCTACAAACATGAATTCGAGCACTCTCTTAATAGCCGCACTTTCGATACGCTTCTCTTTCGGTAGATCTAAAGAGTTTTGATTTTCGATAATCTTATTAAGATTACGCTTTAACCAATTTAAGCGATTGTTAAGTTTTTTTTCGGCCTCAAAAGCACCTTTGAACGCAGTCTGATAGCTTCGGAACGTGGACATACTTTTAGTATTACTCATAATGTTATGTTATTTTAGAGTTATACCTTTACAGTACGTCAACCGTTAAAACAATATATTTATAGTACTTTACTAAAGTATAGAGTCGCACAGCGACAATACTATAAAAGCGAATTGTTCTGGTTTATTGATAAAATCAAAGAACGATTTCTTTAAAGATACCGCTTATTTTTAAACTTTCCAAAAAACTTTTTCGTCTGAATAAACAAGACGGAAAGCGTAAGCGATAAAATCAAAGAACGATTTCTTTAAAGAT